>Ga0268250_10000280_pt1 | contig 24913 bp, 19 predicted proteins | sample AgamicAsSfe_FD_200448 | JGI IMG/M metagenome (GOLD analysis project Ga0268250, IMG submission 200448) | Agave microbial communities from Guanajuato, Mexico - As.Sf.e (v2) (version 2) | ecosystem: Host-associated > Plants > Phyllosphere > Phylloplane/Leaf | place: Guanajuato, Mexico | collected...
CCCCACGCCACCGTAGTGACTGGCAACTAAAAGACAAAGATGTTCTGATAGTCGTGGCTGGGTTCGTTTGTATTTTTTGATCAAAGAGCCAGAAAGGAGGACGAGGGACGCAGAGTTTTTATACCAACGAGTGGGGGCCGCCAAGCCAGTGCACGGGCAGAAGGGTTTTTGGCGTGGCGGGCACGGGCACATTCAAGCAGCGGTAGGACTGAGGGCAATGGCGAGGGGACGGAAGAACGACACCGGCACCCTGATAACGCAGCAACAATACTGCAGACGGCGATAGTGCGCAGCGGCGGACGCACACTGAGCAGTTGCATGGCAGGCTTGTCCTCTCTGCTCGATGCAGTACCGAGGCATTCACCGCAAACTTCCACACACAGCCAACCATCATCACATGATTCACGATGCAGGGAGCTATAGAGTACAATGTGTTGAGTAAATGTTTTTTTCATTTCGGAGAAGCTGATGAGCATAAAGCATGTCGCAATCTATCACTCCATGACGGGAGACAGCATCGCCGCTTGAAAGAAGAACTTTTACGTTCAAATCATCGCTAACATCTGACATGTGCTTGCCTAGTCGGACTTATTCGCAGCTATGTCACTTTCTAGTTCTTATATCCGTTCTCATACCCGTTAGCCATGACCTCCTGGAGGCCCTGGGGAGGACCGTTGGCCTGGCCCTTGGCGGTACCGTTGACGGCGCCGTTGGTCATACCGTTCATGGTCTCCTTTGACTCGTGCATGGAGTCCTCGATAGGCTTGTCGTTCATGGTGTATCCAGTGTCGGATGCATCGACGAACGCGTCAAGACCGGCACCCTCGCGAGGGTACTCCTTCATCAGCTCCTTGTGTCGTCGCAGAGCCTTGTTCATCTCCTCGGCGGAGACATCGTTCAGGAATACGCAGGTACCAATGGGGTTAGGCACGGCAGCACGGAGCAGACCATCACGGGTCTTCAGGATAGCCTTGGTGGCCTTGTCAAGCATGTCCTCGTCGAACAGCTCGTGGTCCATGGACAAACCAGCCCTCGAGAACAGGTTCAACAGTCTCCTGTGCTCCTCATCACTGAGGAGACCGCGCTGGTTCGCCAATGTTGCCGAGTATGCCATGTCGATAGAGATGGCATGGCCGTGGCGAAGTGGGACCTTGGGCGATAGCTATGGATGAGTTAGCAAAGTCAACATTCGCAAGGTGTGGTAACCTTACCTCGTGGAGCGGGCTCCAGGTGTGGCCATAGGCAATGACACGGTCGAGACCGATCTCGTGAAGGTTAGGTGTCTCGAGTTTCAACATCTCGTGGATACCAGCACGGTTGATCTCATCCGCTGCTTGGAGGACCTCCTTGTCATCACCCTCACGACCGAATCGAGAAGTGATTAGCTTCTCACAGTACTTGTCCAGCAAGTCGAATGTGGGCTTGTGGGCGCAGGTTGAGATCTTGATCAACTCTGCAAAGCCGTTTCGTACTTGACCCTCCGGTAGGGTCTTCAAGAACGAGAAATCGAGGAATGTGTGCATTGGGGCGTGGTACGCTCCGAGACGGTTCTTGTAGTTGCCGTAGTTGACGGCGACCTTGATGCTGACACTAGCATCAATCAGGCCAATGACAGTGGTGGGAATACGGATGAAGTTGGTATTCCTTCGGTAGGCGGCGCAAGCAAATCTAAGGTCACGAGTTAACTCCATTCTAACAACGCAGTCAGGCCAGAGTGCCTTAGAGCTATTTTTTACCCAGCAACATCAGTCACCAAACCACCGCCCTGTGATATATTAGCATCCTTCAACACCATCATCAGACTGGATAACATACGACAACAAGTACAGGCTCCTTGCGGATGATACCAAAGTCGGTCATCGAGTCAACGATGCTGAGAAGAGTCTCCATGGACTTGGCCTTCTCGCCGATCATGGTCTTGTGAATCGTCAAGGGTAGGTTGTAGTGGTCGAAGTACTTTTGCATCTCATCGCCATAGACGTTGTAGATGTTCAAGTCCATGACGGCCAAGCAACGGCCCCAACGCTCATAGCACTTGGCTAGGTTGTTGTTGGCAGGGTTGAAGACGCCGTCAAGGAAGGTGAAGTCATATTCGATCTTCTCGTATCCCTCGACATGGAAGCCGTTCTTGGTCTCGACAACGGAAGCTTTGAGGTCTGACATGGTGAAAAGAGTTTGAAAGGTGTAAATGAGATACGTTGAGTTCTGCGGGGTCAAGTACGGGCACGGCTGTCCTATATAAATGTCGACAGACCGATGTCGTTTGGGACTACTCATATAGCTCGCGGTACACGCTCCGCCTCCATTGGCTCTCGCACGCCAGCAACGCTCCAGACAAACGTCAACCATACGCATTATTCTCGTTCATGATGCGGCCACTCGTGGATCCCTTGTTGTTTGGACTTGGTACCACTTCACTTCGAGCGAAACTAGGCTCCTACTGGCCAGCCATGATGAAATGACTTCAACAACAGCGCCCTCCCAGCGGTAAAACCCGGTTCCGGCACATGGGATATGCACTTTACTCATGCAACATGGGTTTTTGCGGGCTTGGACAAAGCAGAACTATCCTATTTTTCCTTCGGCCAAGGACGCAATCGGCGTAGCACAAGCCGCGAATCCATTTAGTGCCAACAACGGAGTCTCTCCCGTTGTGGAGAGGATGAGATACACTACATAAAACTGCGGGGCAATCATCGAAATCACCTCATCTCCACTTCAGGATTCCCATCATTCGATTGCTGACGTTCTGTGGCATATGTTGGAGAGTTTTCATTTGCCAGCTAGTCGAAAGATGTGCTGCGATGCGCGCAGGGCTGATAGTGCAGTACCGGTAGCCATACAACGGCACTTTTCTTACCCCTCAGTTCAGGGACAAGCTGGAAAAAAATGTGACGTTCGAGGGGATCTTTTCGATCCTAGTTCCCGCTTCGGGTAGATAGAGTTTGGCGGAGCCAGGATCGTTGAGGTATATTGCCTGGTAGAGGTAAGCGTACGTTGTCATGGCAGGTCTTTGTGGCTCCATAGTCGGCTAGCGGATGCAGAAAGCTCTAGATCGTTGACGACAGCCACATCCAACTCAACGTCAACACTATACAGAACCGTATATGCACCAATGATCCGACCCACATGAGCGTCGCGTATCCACATGGTATAGTATGAACTCGCCTCAACCTGTGCCAAGGGTGCCTTGACGCGTACACGGGGATGTGGCACCGAACAGGCAGGATATGGCGTCTGACACACATTGGCATCCCACCCTCAGTAAAGAGGTTTTGTAGAAAAAGCAATTTGCAGAAAGTCAATTGCTAATGTGCTAACATAAGGAGTGACATCTAGAACGACTCCACGGAAGCGGGATCCGTGCTAAAACGGTCGACCGAACCAAGCGCCACTCGTCGTACACGTTCCTGCATGTATTTCGTCATTACTGACCACAGCCCCGCACTAAACCACACGCGTTGAGGGGCACTCTCTAGCAGCTTGGACGCGTCGAGCTCACGGCTGCCCGCACAATTTCATACTACCATTGAACAACAGCAACAATGGGTAGTTTCGATCAAAGCAAAGCCTATGCAGCGCAAGAGGAAGAGGGTGCCTTCTTCGACGATGGGCGAGAAATTGAGCTCCTGCACTTCGTCTACTCGCACCCCAACATCGAGAAGATACGAGGATCGCCAGAAAACGTTCTGGCTGCCATTGACGAATATGGCCGCACGAAGAAGTATCTCATGAACGTCGGGGAGGACAAGGGCCGTATCGTAACAGATTTGATTGCGGAAGTAAAGCCAAATACCATGGTACGAGACTTGTCGAACTCGATTCTACGTTTCTAACACCTCGCAGGTAGAACTCGGCGGCTATGTAGGCTACTCCTGCATTCTCTTCGCAGATGCAGTACGCAAAGCAGGTGGTGAGCGATACTTCAGCTTTGAGCGTGACCCCGCTTTCGCGGCTGTCATCATGTCCTTGGTCGATCTTGCAGGCCTCACCGACCTTGTCAAAGTAGTCGTAGGCTCAAGCGACGAGGGTATCGCACGACTGGCCGCATCAGGCCAACTCAAACACGTCGATCTCATGTTCCTGGACCACTACAAGCCAGCCTACACCACAGATCTGAAGCTTTGCGAGGAACTTGGCCTGATCACCAAGGGCTCTGTGCTGGCAGCGGACAATGTCATCAAGCCCGGAAACCCGCCATACTTGAAGTATGTCAGGTCGAGCGTTGAGGAGAAGGTCAAGGAAGCAGGAGAGGGTGGGCAGACGAACCTCAGCGGCATTGCCGAGACGAATGTCAAGATGTACGAGAAGCGATATGGCAAGGCCAAGTTCAGCGAGAGCAAGGGCAACCCAAATCTCAAGTATGAGAGCAAGCTGGTAAACAGCTTTGAGCCGACTGGTGTACCTGTGAGTTCAAACACAGACGACGCTTTGCAAGCATTTACTGACTAGCACAGGATGGTATCGAGATTACACGATGCGTTGGTTAGATGGAAGCATCATCAATAGTCGGATACGCGTAATAATCTCTATGAATCGCAAGTTTCAGCGCTGGTGGGTCCTGAACGACTCAGACATGGGCATGGTACCCGACCACAGACCAGCAGGATAGCTACCGTCAAGGCTTCAATGACAGCACAAATCAATGCAATAAACAATTGAATCTAACATTTGAAAGCATTTGTCGATCCATCTTTGCGAAACCGTATTGCACATATTGTGCGGGATGTCGAGAAAATAGCATGACACGTTGCATTCGAATAAACAAACATGAACCCCACGCACCCTGCATCCGCGGTACAAGCCCCTCAACATCCATCTGCCGATCGCGGCCAGATCATTGTCCCAAAATCAGGATCTACTATATACAGATCGTAAACAGGATCGTGGAGTTCCTAGTGTTCCGCAATGTCGTACATGAGTGAAGTAACGATGACGTCGAGACTAGTCGTGCAGAGCCAGCACTCCAAGGCCAACAACTTTGTCTGGGCGAACGCAGCCGCACGCACATCAATCACCTCGCCTATGCAAGAACGGGTTGCGTGACTACGAGCCGTCTGTTTACTGCCCACTAAATTCTACTTACTTGCAGTTTGCATTGCAGTGCAGCCTGCACCTTTTTTGCAGGGGCAATTAAGTCGTTCCTCGGTCTTACTTTTGATAAGGTAGCGCCGTTGGTGGTGTGTTGGGAAACTTCTAAACGGTGAAGACTGCGCGAGAACAAGTGCCGAGGTCACGAGCTGCTCATTTTCATCAAGCAGCAACAAGGAAAAGACAATGGCAATGGCGGAAGGAAAGAAGGATTCGGTGGTGTTGCCATTTTACTATAGCCATGTGTGGAAGAATGTGCTTCTACTGGCTCTGAGCGCTGTTTGCGCGCCTCTCTCGGCAGCGCTGGTGTTGGTTGGTCTTGCAGTGTCGAAACTCCATGGACAGCGCAATGCAACGTTTTCCAAGGAGGATAAGCAGCATGTTGCAGCGGCACGGAGACGGAAAACTATTCTTGTCACAGGAGTGTCGATGACCAAGGGCCTTACTATTGCGCGCAATTTGTCTCAGCATACACCACATCGCATCATCGGCGCCGACATCTCTGCTCTATCACCAGGTCGCTTCTCCAACGCTATTGCAAAATACTACCGTCTGGACACACCAAGTGGCGACGATGCGGAGCCATATATTGATTCCATCCTCTCCATCATCCAGCGCGAGAAAGTCGACTTATGGATCAGCTGCTCCAGCGTCGTCGCAGCCGTAGAAGACGGTCAAGTCGTCCGCTTAGCAGAAAAGCAGGCCAAAGAACAAGGCCGCAAGTTTGAAGCCGTCCAGTTCCGGGAAGATGTGGTCGAAAAGTTCCACGAGAAGGACAAATTCATCGACTATATCGAATCGCTCGGTCTGCCAATCCCAGAATCGCACCGCTGCACCCACCCAGGGGAAGCCCTCGATGTGCTCATGGGAGAGCTTCACAGAACCCCGACAAAATCTGGGAGAACAGCACCCAGGCGACAATTCATCATGAAACCCATCGGAGTGGACGACAAGGCGCGAAACAACATGATGACCCTCCTCCCCTTCAAGACACCGGATGCAACAGCGCAATACATTCACTCTCTCAATATTAGCAAGGAAAACCCATTCCAACTCCAACAATTCATCAAGGGAAACGAGTACTGCACACATGCACTCGTCATCCGCGGCAAAGTAAAGGCCTTTACTAGCTGCCCCAGCCTAGAACTCCTCATGCACTACGAACCGCTACCAGCCTCCTCCCCCCTCAGCAAAAAGATGCTCGAATTCACCGAGCGTGTGTGCAAAGACGGTGGCGAAACCTTTACAGGTCATCTGAGTTTTGACTTTCTAGTCGAGAACGACGACAAGGGTGCGGCTGCGAAGTTCTACCCTATTGAATCTAACCCCCGTGCTCATACGGCTGTCGTGCTCTTTGAGCAGACGCCCGAAATGGCGGAAGCATATCTTTCCATCTTCAACAGTCCTAACCCATTGACCTCCAAAAACAAGCCTGGCCCTGTTTTTCCTCGCACCCCAACGTACAGTTATTACTGGATCGGACATGACCTTGTATCTTTTGTCATCCTGCCACTTCTCGATCTCTTATTCGGTGCGACAACGCTGCAGAGTGCGTTCAATGATCTAGCGACATTTTGGAGTCATGTTGTGGGGTGGAAGGATGGGACGTATTTGTTTGAGGATCCAGTACCTTTCTTCGTCTTGTATCATGTTTATTGGCCGGCGAAGTTCTTGGAGGCGTTGAGAAGGGGGCAGGCGTGGAGTCGGATTAATGTCAGTACTACAAAGATGTTCGAGGTTTGAGTATGGGGTGATGGATGTGAGCTGGACGGGAGGAATAGGAAGGTGCGAGGTGGGATCGGGAGTCGGTCCAATGCATGTCAGTATGTATAATTCTAGATGATTTTTCATGAAGTGTTGTATCATTACTGTGGCGTCGTCACTGGACCTGATCGCAATGTCGTGCTACCTCAACGCTGCCACTCCTTACCAACCTGAGCTTGGGCTCTTCAATTCATCATCCCCTATCTACTACCCCTCACCACCTTTAGTCCGAACTGGCATTACTATCAGTATCCCAAACCCTGCCCAACTTCCCGTCCCTAATGCTCAACCACACCTTCTTCAACTCTGCCGAATCCCATCTAGCTCTCTTCTTCAGTTCCGCAATAGCAATCGCCATCTGCCTCTGTACGCGAGTCTGTTGGCCACACAGCGCCCGAGCCATACTGCATCGAGCGAAGCAGCGAAAAGCGACATGGCGTTTATTAGTAGTGCTGGTGAGACGACGATAGTAGCCTCTGCGCGGCTGGGATAGAGCTACTATTTTGGTCTTCTTGGACGTACGGCAAGGATGGAATGCGGTCGTGTGGGATTTCCGGGGTGTGGTACTAGAGTAGGTTTTGTAATGGTATGTTCTTCTTGTCATGATTTTGCGCTTGATGGCAAGTGGTGAGCGAACCGTGGGTTCTGCGACGTTGAGTTGGTTGTTACGTTGGTCGTTAGGTGAGGGTATTGCCAGAGAAGTTGAGTCTGTGGTACTGATGATCTGTTGGGTTGGGTCGTTTGAAGGTTGGCCTTGCCTTAATTTGCCAGCATAGAGGGAGAGGGCGAGGGCGTATTGAGAGATGGTGCCATATACAGGATCGCTGATCTGCTCGCATAGGCTAGGAGTATAGGCTGGGCCGTTCTCGGTGTCTTCATCTGCTTTGTGCTTGCGCTTGACGCCTTTCTTTCCGTTTTCCTTGTGTAATGAAACCCTACCGTTCTGAGTTCCGATGACATCTATAATTGCTGTAGTTGCCGGCTTGTTTAACATGCCTCCCAGATTGTTATTTGAATGGTCTGTTCCTGTGAGCTGGTTGCCAGGCGTATACTGTGGATCATCTACTGAGTCTCCATCTGCCTCAAACTTGTGCTTGACTCGATGATCGCCGTCGTCATTACGCAGAGTAGTACTGGAATCGACATTGTCGTCAGCAGTTTTGAGCACCACCTTCTCAACTTGAGCGACGGTGTCGTCGACGGTAGATGTGTCCCTGCCCGCCTCTTCAGCAGCATACGAAGCCTTGAGACCCTCCCAATCTCCCTTGACCCGCAACTTCGCGCGCTTCAACTCCACATCACCTTCACTATGAGTTAAATCCTGGATCATCTCCGCGACACGTCGAATCTGTTTCAACGGCACGACCTTGGTAGACAGCTGATACCCAGCACCTTCCTCAGCTTCCGCTTCCTCTCCTTTCTTAGTTTTTGGATCGATTTGAAGCGCGCGGAAGAGATCAGTTATCAGTTGAAAGTTAGGGGGATCTGGATCAGCATTCATGTCTTCGGCGCGGAAGCGCTGGACTTGATCACTCATCAGCACTTCCTTACGGATACGCAGAACGAGGTCGTAAGCGCGGCGGTAAAAGGAAAGGAAGTCGAAATTACTGTGCACCTCGTTCTCTCGTAGTTCTGATTTCATTGTACCGAAGAGTTTGGCGTGGGTCTCATCTTGCTTGTCGAAGTCGGGTCTGTGTACCCTGGATTTGCTCTTTCCTTTTCGCCTTGGCTTTGGAGGCGCGATATTGGCCGCTAGGTTCGCGAATGTATCTCGTAGGCCCTTCCTATCTTGAGTAGCTTCCTGACAGTCATCATCTGGTGTCTTGTCGGTATCCTCGCTTTGTCGATAGAGGTAGTTAAAGACTGCGTGACGCCTCAGCCAACGATCGTTGTCCGCATCTGAATCGTAGTAGTCGCAGATTTTGGCTTCCAAAGACAATTCGGGTTGCAAACCACGCTTGGCATCAAGTTCTCTCGAGACTTGAGGTAGAAATTCGGACGTGTGACGGAAGTCTGAAGCCATAACGCGACTGCTAGTGTTGCCCGAGAGGAGATAGCGGTTGAGGAAGTCGTTAGGGTGAGTAGGTGGATCACCCCGGAACATAACCTTGGCCCCATATATCATGATCAGGTAGTCCAGGTCTGACCATAGAATCTCCAGACCACCCATCTGGCAGGCGGCGTTGTATAGATGGGCCATACCATGAATGAACCATTGTATCTTAGCAATCGCAGTATGATGATAGATAGAGTTAAAGTGCCACATAGAGAGTCCTGCGAGCGTCGAGTGGACAGTGATGAAGATGCTAGCAGTCATTGGCTTTTCTTGAGAGTTCAAAAGCTCTTGTAGCCACTCCAACAGCCTGTCTAGAGGATTGAGAAGGATGGTGCTAAATTTAATCTCTTCTTTGCACATGTAATCTGGCTTTGTGCCCTTGGCCCACATGCGATCCTCGTAATCGACATGATAACGGATACATCTAGCGATATCCAAACCGTGCTCGGTAAGGTCGCGTAACATCCGACGGTAGTCCTCACGTACAGCTTCCTGGATGTCAAGGACAATGGCCAAGCCGAACGGCAGGTAGTCCTGTGATGTACTCTGGTGCAATAACATCTCTTCAGTAAAGTGATCCCACTTAGGAAGTTTGAGACCGCCCTTGCGAATGACGTCGAAGAACTTCAAGAAGAGCATGAGAGGATGCTCTCGTATATCTTCGTCAGCACTATCCTCTGTTGGGTATGTCTTCGTAATGTAGGTTTTGATCAAAGCAGCAGCATCCAGACCGAACAGGTGGCGCAATACCTTTTCAGCAGGTAGTGTCGCAGAATTTTGCGCCCCAGTCTCAAGAGCAGCTTTGGTTTTGTTGAAAAGTTGGTGGATGAGTATGGCCAATTCTCCAGGTAGCAGATCAAGCTCTTCCACGAGTGACTTGACATTTTGGTTCATTTGGTCCTGAGCCAGGTCTGATACCAACGCTGCTGTGATCGCATTGACAAGGCCCTTGTGGTAGAGCACCCAAATCTCGTAGAGGACATCTCGTATGCGGTTGAAAGTGTAGAGAAAGCAGAGTATAAGGAATTCGCGGCGCAGCTGCTCTTCCTCTGCAGTCAGCGGATTTGTCTCTGATATTGGTGCCTTCTTCTTCGTCCTGGATGTCGGAGTTTGTTGCTGCTGACCATCACTCTCGATGTCGCATTGGTCCTGTTCCCGCATTTTCTTAAGCAAGTCGTCTTGTTCATCTTGGCTTGTCTTGGGACCAGTGGGAAGCTGAATGAACACGAATGTGGGCGTGTCATTCTTGCGATTTCGAGCTTTGTTCATTCCAGGAACGAGAACTTTCAACGACGCCATGAGCGTCTCTAGGCTCCCGCTGAAGTATTCGTGACCCAAATCCGCCGTGTTGTTGTGTTTGTGGTATTGCGTCACCTCTCTCCTGGAGCGGATGGCATCTTCGAGGTCGTTGATACCGGAGGTGTCGGCAAGTGGAACGCTTGTAGCAGTGATGGCGTTGACGAGTTGCTCCTGCTCTTGTAGTGGTATTCTGTAGCCCTTTTTGCTCTTTTTCTTCTTAGCCTGGTCTGCGACTATATTTGCGAGTTCCACGCCGCGCTGAATTCCCGTCTTGAGCAGCCATGCCTGAAACTGTTCGGTATACGTTTTGTAACGCTTGACTGTCTCGGGAAGTTCGTTCCGTCGATAGTAATCCATCTTGAAAGAGAATTGGAGAGGTGGTTGAGAAAATGAATGTGGGTGGTAAAGACCATTGAGAAGAGTTGAAGGCAGTGAATTTAGCTGGCGAAGTAGCTTCGCGAGTGCTCTAGAAAAGCTCCCGAGAAAGTATCTGTGCTTTCTGATATCAGGAAGAATGAATAACGATTATAGAATAAAACGTTAATGGTAGTGCGCTCACGGGCCGCCAACTTACAGTCAGGTATTGCGCAAGATGACAGTTCCGTTCGCGATAATGCAGTCAAGACCCGCCTAGATCTTGCTGTCGCATGATAATACTTGACGCAACCGAGTGGTGGTCTGGAGATTCCGAGCTCAGTGGTTCATACCCTTGCTATGCGCTAACGCTCGCAGGTCTCAAACCCAGATACACAAAGTGAAAGGAGGGAAAGGCCTCGTCACTAGAAACACCGAAATCCTTCTTATGTCCTTCAAGGCTAGCGTCGTGGCCATTAAGGGCATCGCTTCATCGTTAGCAGTAAAAAAAGGAGTCGGCCGCTGTGGTCCATCAGAAGCCGTCGTAAAAGGCGCGGGATTGAACAGTATCCATTCACATGTCCGCCCAGAGAACGTCTTACTCTACAACAACGAGCGCCATTCCCTACTTTCCGGCCTCTTGATTCCCAAATGATCACACATCAGCCCCATATGATCAACGCCCCAAAATCCCTCAGTCTCCCCCTTTTCATTCGTAGCAACAAACCAAGGCAGGCCAAAAGCCCCATCCTCAAACGCCTTGGTCGTATTCCCACCTAGCACCTTCTTCACCTCCTCCGTCTTGGTCCTCTCTAGCACCTTGCTTGCCTCCTCCTCACTACCCAAGGCAACTGCGAGAATAGCAAGCAGGTTCTCCGGCTTGATTGGATCATTCCATTTTGCCCAGAAGTTTTCGTAAAACAGGGCGATGGCTTGTTCAAGGGCTTGGGGATGCGACAGAGAGAGGGAAACTAGGGCGCGTTGGATAGGCAGTGTGTTGATGGGGAAGCCAGGTGGAGTATCTTGCGAGATGGGGACGTTAAAGTGAGTGGATAGGCGCTGACGCTCTGTGTTTATCCATTTGTCCTTGTCTGATTGGGTGTGTTAGATGGTAAGATAAGCAGTTGCAATGACGGTGACTCCGATGATGGTCCACCAGGTGAGCCGTTTGTTGTATCTTTTTCTTTCGTGTTGCGCTTCCCCCTTACTGTGGCCAAGCTAAGCTGCTCTTTCAAGAGAAGGGGAGATCCGACATACTTTTTATCCTCAATGGTGGTGTATTCTCGCAGACCTTCATCAACCCCCCAAGCAGAATAGGCACATACGTCACCTCAACCTGCTTAAAAACCTTTGAGTTCTACTCGGAATGCTCTTGTTAGTACTGTAGTGCATGATTCTAGCACAAAAATCTGGATTTACGTAGGACACATGGTAAAGCAACTTACTTTCAAGATGTAGAAAGCAATGTAAGCAAACGGGCTGACAATGTCAACGTAAAGGGTAATCTTCGGCTGAGCCATGGCTGGTTGGATTATTGCAGAAGTCAAAAGGGGATTACTGATCTGGAGTGGAGATGAGACCGGGGGTGCCTTTGTTCCTGGCACCTTGCTCTATGTAGGTGGTTGGTGAGGAGACGAGGCCGGTGATCTCATAGCCGATCGGATTAACCGAGGCACAATCGGCCGGCGTCTATCCTTGACGCAGGCAGACAAGTACCACATTAGAGAAGGAAAATCCTGAAATTGTCAAATATGGTATTCATATCGAACCTACAATAACCCAGCTACTCGCCGGAATCTTGGTGCCAGGCTAGCTGCCTTGAACATATTACTCCTAATCAACCATGACGATATCCCTTTGAAGACCCAGCTGCGAAGTGCCGTTCGTAATAGCCTTGACTTCACCCGCAACCTCGTCCATTTCCTTGAGAGTAAAGTCCAATAAGTAACTCTCATCAACCAATTCCTCTACTCGCTTGTAGTGCCTCTCAGAGTACACCTTGATGGCATCCATCACATCTTTCAGACTGCCCTTTGCGCCAACCTTGCCCTGCGGCCTCAGACTAGCTAGTCGAGAAGCGGGATATGACTTAACAATAGTCCACAGAATCTTCTGAGCGATGGGTGCAGTACGCACGTTGGTATTCCAGTCGCGGAGGCGGATGAGCAGTTTGTACAGCTGTTCGTCTGCTAAGGAACCGAGGACTTCGTCTACGGTGATGAGACCTGAGAGACTGTCTGTATCTGGGTTCTCGGTTTCCACCACAGATTTAAAGAGGGAGAAGAGACGGGCGGGCTGGTCCATCTGGAGTGCAAGGACGATAGCTTCGCGATAGTTGCCGGCGTAGGTGTAGTTTTGTAGTTTTTGATCAAGTTCGACGCGTTCTGTTTCCGCTGTTGTGGCAGCTTCCAGCGTGGTGCTCGTCGTATCTTCCCAAAACGTGATGACACTATCTCCACCACCAGACACCAAGGCGCCCGTTGTGGGGTGTGCGACAAGTGCCCAGACACGATCAGTGTGGTTGTCAAGTGTGGACATGGCCTCACCGGACACTGTATCCCAGATCTTGACCAGTCCGTCACCAGCTGCAGAAGCTATTTGTGGGCCACGCTTGTCTCGTGCGTCGACGGGTCGATAGGGCAGCCACGACAGCTTCAGTACACTGTTTGAGTGGCCTTCTAAAGTTAGTAAACAGCTGTAGTCTGCTAGACTCCAGATCTTGACCGTCTTATCTCCGCTGCCTGTTGCGATCAAGCCCTTGTTTCCTGAGTTTGGCGCTTGCGAGTCTTTGGGTGCGAATTTGACTGACCACACACCACGTTTGTGACCTCGGAGGACACCAATAGCCTCTCCTTCTGCTGCGGAGTAGATCTTGACCGTACGATCCTGCGATGCGGACGCAAAAAGACTTCCAGAGGGGTCGATGTCGATGGCATTGATGTCTTTGTCGTGTGCTTTGCGGGTGTACTTGGCTCGCAGTTTACCCTTCATCTCTTTGGTGGTATCCCAACGCTTAACTGTCCTATCTTGAGAGCCGGTCACAATATACGCAGGTGGGTGTGACAAAGGGTCTGTGAAAGCGGCTGAGGATTCCTGGGGTATGGTGTGCGGCAGTGCAATCGCTCCAAGCGACTCGGCATGACCTGTGAGGACTGCAGCACAGGTATACGATTCGTTAGCGGGGTCGAGACGCCATAACCGTGCTGTGTTGTCTTTGGCACCTGTGACAAGCCAGTGGCCTGACCAATCTACATCTAGGCAGATGACAATGTCTTCGTGTCCCTTTAGCAGTCCGACATCGGCACCAAAGTATTTGCCTTGGGTCGCGTCTTCTGCGTCGGATTCGTTGAGTGTGATTATCCGAATATCCTCTGAGTTGGTGTTGAGTGCCAATAGGGACTTGTCTCGGCCAACGTAGGCGATGTCAATGACCTCGTCGTGGGTTCCGGAAACGCGGCGGAAGATGGGCAGCGGGTCGATGGTCTCTTCTACGACGAGTGACTCTGCTGTTTTGAGGGAGTAGAAGTTGAGCACTTGGTCAGCGTGCACCGAGATCAAGTAGGGCAATGAAGGATAGTAGAGGATGTTGACAATCTCATCCGTCTCGGATCCAGGCTCTTGCTCTCGGGTGAGCTCTCTTCCACTGGAGGCTGACCAGAGTCGTAGTCGGCCGTTCTCTCCACCAGAGTACAGGATCTTGCCGTCTGCGATGAAGCCTGCGCTCTCGATGCCCTCTAGAGTAGCAATGGTGCGTTGCGCCTTCCACTTGTGTGAGTCCCAGACAATCAATGTCTTGTCTCTGCTGCCAGACAGAAGGACCTTCTCTTGCGGCGAGTACTGTAACGAGCGAACGACGGAGACGTGCGAGTCGAGGACAGCAGTGCTCTTTCTCTTGTGAAGATCCCATATCCGTATTTTGCCGTCTTCGGCACCAGAGGCCAACCGAAACTGTATCTGAGTCTCGCCCTGAGCTTGATCCGACTCGGCGCCTTCCTGCCGCGACTTTCTCTTTCTCTTTTTGTTGTTTTCCGAGGCGTCGTCACGCTCGGCTACCTCTACCTCGAAGAAGTGCAGGGCCGAGACGACTCCACCATGGCCGTGGAAAGTGTGTGTTGTGTAGCCACCGACAATGTCCCAGATCTTGACCACGCCGTCGGCGCCGCCGGTGGCTATCAGTGTGCCCGTGCGATCTGTGGCTAGCGTGACGACAGGAGACGTGTGTGGGCGTAGTGTTCGGAGAAGGTCGAGCTCGATGACTTGGTCGTCGGTGTCAGAGGGCCTGAGGGCGAAGAGGCGCATGGAGAGGGAGCGCGAGCACACTACGAGATGAGATGCGGACGGGGTCAGGGCCAGGGCCGTGATTGCCTCGCCGTCTCCCTCGACCCTGGCCAGCTCCTGGCCGTTGGTGAGGTCGGAAAGAAGGACATCCTCGCCCAAGCTCGCGGCCAGAATGCGCCCGTCTTCGCTGAGGGCCAAGCTGCCTCCCGAGTAGATTGGCTGCAGGGTGCGAGCGACCTCGTACGTCGTCTTGACGGCAGCTCTTTGGGCCGACATGGTGGATTGTGGACTTGGTAGCGTCGCGTCTCTGCCGAGAGAGGTGAGGGAAGTGTCGCAAAGTGCTCGAGGAAAAAAGTTTATCGATAACGGCAGTCGCAAGCCACGCGCGCTGACGTTTGGCGCCGGCGCGTCTCCCCCCGGCCGCCAACTCGGCTTCTGGAGCATGCGCCTATATTGCATTGTTCAAGATGCAGTCACCTTGTTCTACTGCGTGCACCTGATCAAAGTTGAATTTTGTCAGCACCACCATGGGCCGGCAAGCCTACCTGGACAAGATCGCTTTCGTACACACGCCGCCAGCCAGCGCAATGCTCGAGGACATGTCTGACACGCTTGCTAGGGACGGTCTGCCTTTGAGCCCACCCAATCCGCCTCGCAGTCGACCGAATACGTCCAGCTCGAATCGTCGCAGTCCGAGATTCCACGGCGTTACCACGAGGCCACGGCCAACAACTACGTCCAGCTCTACGACGAGCGCGGCAACCCCATCAACCCCCGCTCCCACCAGTATGGCAAGAAACTCAGAGGCGCCCAAAACGATGTGCTCGCGTCTGTCGGCGTCGTCGAGCGCAGACACTCTCCCGCCGACGCCTTTCCAGGGTCCAGCGTAGAGCGTCTCGAGCTGCTCGAAGCCGAGGATACGGTTGGAAACGCCATTGCGCTGGCGACTACCCTTACCGAGAACCTTTGCACATGGTGGATAGGCTCAATCAGGGAGAGGATCCTGACATTTCGCTATCCCCATGCCCTTGCCTTCAGCCACATCGCAGCCTCGGAGCGTGCCCTCTCTGGCACTTCCATTGTCTATGCTGGCTTCTTCTCTCGCGTCTTTGCGACCATGAACATCCAAGCCATCGTGTACAGCACTTTTGTCTATCAGCCCGTCGAACGTGTGCTGTATGCGACACGTGCCAGCCCAAAGACCCGCCACTTCTTCCGACGAGCCAAGAAAGCCATCAAGTCTAGGTAGGTCCCACGTTCGCCTTTCTACTTCTCGTTAACCCCGTTAGTCTTCGTCTGGGCCTCGAGGTTCTGTGCTACCCCTTCTTTTACCACGCTGCTTTGCAGCGCCTTGGCCTGGTGCCCGCTCGCCCACTATTGCCAAACTGGACATGTCTCATTCCCTTTTCAAGCTCATCGCCTCTGCTACCATTTTCTGTGCGATACAATGCGTCCAGTTCCATCACGGACTGTATTGGAGCAGTGCTGACTTCACCCCTTGTCCTTTTATGTGCTGAACATGCCATTGAACGCTGGATTTATGCCTGTGTCTACGAAGCAGTCGAGACAGCCGTCGTCCGCCCTGACAAGCCCGACATACCCAGCCGAGACGCCAACGGAAAAGACCGTGCTTTGACTGTGCTCGGGTTGCGGCGGGAGTCACCAACCCTTATTCGCAATGCCATTCACAGGCTACTTGCAATGCTCGGCTGGGCTCTTCCAAGTTCCTCTCCAAACACACAACAGAAGCGGACCATCGAGCTTGCAACCACGGCTGCTTCAAACAATGGCCAGACAATAGAAGTCGGTGGTACTCAAGTGATCAACGCTACCCCGCTGCATCTTCCCGTGCTCCAGTCCCAAGATCAGCCTGTCACAGAGCCGCTCGACGCAGATGTAATCACAATTCCAATAGATGCGTTCCAAGATTTGATACGATCCACAACTCCACCGGGATCACCAACAGAATCCGAGCAAAACGAGAACGATCCTCGAATACGCATTACTTCAAGGGAAGGTATCGTAGAGATGGAAGTCCGCCTACCACCTAGGATACTTTCCACTCATACTCGTGTTGCAGAAGCCTCGGGTTCCTCGCGAGATGATGCAGCTGTGGAGCCGCGGGACCGAGCACGCTCAATAGACGGCCATGTATACCACCGCGTATCCCAACTCTCGTGTGAGCCTGCGCAGATGATCAGTGCAATGGTGAGAGCTCAGCTTGTCGGTCTTGCCATGCTTCCGTTTAGGATGGTTACTTTGCGAATGATTGCTTCACACCATCTAGTCAGCCAAGGCGAATACGCGGGGTCGCATCGCATTGTGAATCCACTAGAGCTCCATGGCGATATGAGCTGGCGGAACATTGGCACCCAGCTCTCACGCGTAGCGCTCTGCGGGGCACTGGAGTTGGCTATCGATCTCAGTTTGTGGGGAATGCAATATCAGGCCATTACAAAGTTTGGACAGAGTGTCTTCGGATGGGGTACGCTATAGGCGAGTCGCTCGCTTCGTATACAGCGTCAGCACCAGTGACATGCTCTTGCATTGCACTTGGACTTACCACTCAGGCGGGACATTCCTGAAGTCTACATGTTCGGTAACACCCGATGCAATGGCCGTAGGGTGGCACCTTTGTGCGTTTCACGAGCAACTAGACTCGACTGCCGGCATGGAGAATGCTCCGAAGAAGAAGAAGCAGTAAGCAGTGCACAGCAGCGTCCCCACGATTCCAACGGGTTGGCTTTTTATTGGTCACCGCCGCTATGGGGCATACTTGGTCTCGAGTCAAGTGGATAGACGTTTGAGCGGATCGATCATGTTTGTTGGGGCATGCGCACAGAGGAAGATTGCCGGCAGACGTTTGCAAGACATGATGGTGACTCGGAAGGCAAACGCGGCAGCACGTGCAATGTGGCGCTCCTCCCGCCAGCGCCAACGCGTTCGTCTCACGAGGCTGGCGCTATGCAACGCAACTAGCACAACTGATTGGGGGAGCGAGATGCGACGTCGAGGTTTGGTCAACAAAGGCTTTGTGACACGGAGATTGCGAATGGTTCTGTAGTAGAGCAATGGCATGTCGCAGGGGCAGAGAAGCGAAGGATGGTCGGCATGATTGCCTGTGCAGGGGCGGATCAGCAGGGATCGCCTCTGGGGCTTTACAAATACCGTTGACGCAAGTCGTCACTACAGAAACGTCGCTACCAGAAAAACCGTGAGATTCAGATAGAGCAGCAGTGTGCACGGCGCGCGGTGCAAGGCCAGATAGCGCGCAGAGGGTTAGGCAAAGGTGGTCGGAGGACTGGTGCCATAGGACAATGGTATATAGCCGGAATGCTACGCGAACAGAGCCGGGCAAGGGTCTGCAGATAGCAGCTGTGGGTGCGGATATGTACGCTTGGACTGAGGCTGGCGGAGGGCTAACGTCTTTGGTGCGTAGAGGCAACATGGGGGGAACAAGTTGAACCCACCAAGAGTTGACGACTGAACCCCTTTTCCACCCTTTCCCAGGGTCGGGAGAGGGTCTTGTGTCTGATTTCTTCAGCCGTCCCCACAGCGCAGCCGTCGAGAGCGATTTGCCGCCTCCCACTCGTTCTTTGCTTTGCACGGAGTTTTCGTCGGTCGTTCCTTTGTCGGGCCCCTGCACATGCACCGAGTCCCAGGGGATATCCACGCTTGGGCTTTTCGGCGGCCACCATCCTACCATCCATCCCATCACCGCTCCTTTTTCCCCACCACGCCAGCACACTGCTGCCGACCTCTTACTCAGACACGCCGAGTGCTGTTGTATCGCATCTTCACCCTCGCTTCCGCCCTCGACGCCCTCGACGTTTGCCAGAGCGCGCTCCAGCCTCTTGCGTCAAACGGCAGTATCCACTGCACCTACCCGTCTCCGCTGCATTACATTCGCGCTTGCTTCCCGCATCCAGGTCCCTGCCTGTCTGTCTGAGACTGACGCACACCCAACCAAGCCTGCCTCTCTCCCCTCCCCGCAATACACAGCCAGCTCAGACTGCTTCCCCGGCCTGTTCGAATTCCGGTCACGACTACTGGAGGGCCACGCCGGACATGTGCACTGTGGCATAGGCCACCTGGAAAAACAAAGGCAATCGGGCCAAACACTGCAGCGCCAGCACCCTTCCAGCCTGCAGTAGCACTCGAACATACGCGCCACCCCCATCACCATGTCGGCCAACTCGCTGCCTCGCCCCTCGCGGCCGTCGATTGCTCCTCCCACCGGTCCCTTGCCCTCGCTGCCCGTCCCCAAGCAAAGAAGCTCCAATGTCGGTCCGACGACGCGAGCCTCGTTGCTCCCAGGCGCCGCCAATACACGCGCTGTGTCTTCGTCGTCGCTACCCTACAGGCCAACTTCCAAGCACCTCACATCGCCGTCCGTGCCGTCATTCCCACCCGAGGCTGGTGCCGCCGGATCGCTGCCCGTTGGAAAATCGCTGCGCAAGACAGTCAGCATCGGTTCCTTTCCACAACCACCCAGACATGGTGGGCGATCGAATCCAACCAGTCCGCTGTCGACGAGTTCGACGCCTGGAGGAGACATGGTCGATCGGAGAGTGTCGTCAATATCCAAGGGTCAAACGCCTTCCAGGAATAACAGCCTTAAGAAGCCGCGAAGCTCTAATATTGGAGGAGCGCGAGGTTTACTACCGAAATCACCCCTATCACCCCCCAGTCTACTCAATGGAAGCGCAGATTCCGTCACAGTAGAGACAGCCCACCTCAGTCTCCCCTCACCACCGCAGAGTCGCAACTCTTCACCCCAGGGATCGTACGCAACCAGCGCAACCACATTCGAGGAAGGGGAAGATGGACGCGCAGATGGCAAGGTACACAAGGACGGCAAAGGCAATGTCATTGTCAGCGTTCGGGTACGGCCTGATGCTGGGGCCAAAGACAACAAACACGACTTGGAGTGGGAGGTTAACAACAAGCGCGCACTGATAGCCTACAAAGGCAAAGAGGGCGGAGACTACATATATGGTATGGTTGCATAACGAAGTGGAGGGTGACTGAGCTGGAGCTAATTTGGTCTGACATAGACAACGTATTCGATACCCAAGACAACAACGCCCGCGTATACGATGCTGCAGCCAAGCGACTTGTCCGGAGGGTCATGGAGGGCTACCACGGCACCGTCTTCGCCTACGGAATGACTGGAACCGGCAAGACGTTTTCTATGCAAGGAACTGCAACAAATCCTGGTGTCATACCACTTGCCATCACCGATATCTTCTCTTACATTCGTGAGACGCCTCAGCGAGAGTTTCTTCTGAGAGTCAGTTACATTGAAATCTACAATGAGAAGATTATCGATCTGCTAGCGGGACCCGTTGTAGGCATGAACGGCCAGACCGGGCCCGTTGAAGAGATCAAGCTACGCGAGGACAGCAAACGTGGTGTCTATGCGTCGCCACTAAAGGAGGAAATCGTGCAGAGTCCGACGCAACTCCTGAGGGTTATTGCACGAGGTGACAACTCAAGAAAGGTGGCGGGTACCCAGTTCAACGCGCGCAGTTCCCGAAGTCACGCCGTGGTCCAGATTGTCGTTGAGAGTAGAGAGCGCGCTCCCGGCCCAGCAATAAATGGCGACAAACGGTCAGCCATTGTCCCTGGTGGTGTCCGTGTCTCGACGCTCAGTTTAATCGATTTGGCTGGTTCTGAAAAGGCGGCTGATAACAAAGAAAGGCGGACTGAGGGTTCCCATATCAACAAGAGTTTGCTTACTTTGGGTACAGTCATTGGCCGATTGGCTTCCGATAAAGACAAGTCTGAGAAGGACAAGGGCAAGGGCGACAAACATTTGCCATACCGAGACAGCAAACTGACCCGACTTCTTCAACCTGCCCTCTCCGGTAACTCGCTGGTCAGCATTCTCTGTACAATCCAGATCGGAGCCAGTGGGAGTCCTGCTGCTGTCAATAGTCACACAGGTGAGACGCTGAATACTCTCAAATTCGCCTCCAGAGCCAAAAACAATATTGTCAGCCACGCCAAGAAGGCCGACGAATCTATGGGTGCTGGTGGGGACGCAGGAAGTCGAGCGCTTCTAGATCGCTACCGCCTGGAAATTGAAGAACTCAAGAAGCAGCTCGCTGAAGGCAAAAACAAAGAACCCAAGGAAGAAGAAGATGACGAGCTGAAAAGAGACAAGGAGGAAGAAAAGGCGCGCGAACTGGAAGACAAGCAGCGGCATGAAGAGCAGATGCTTGAGATGCAACTAGCCCGAACAGCCCTAAAGGAGCGGATCGAGCATCTTAACAGGCTGATTTTGAGCTCCAAGTCTATCGGTGTCAACAATGGCCGATCATTCTCTTCAATGAGCTTCCAGCGCGGCTCCATCATGAGCACCAACCACCACGACATGCGCCCAAGCTCTATTCGCTCTTCTGCTAGCCATGCGACCCTCGAGGTTCCCGGTAAAAGACAAAGCACACCACACCTCCACATGGACGGCTCTGAGGAAGACGACTCGGTTGGGGAGAATGGAGATGGTAGTGCAAGTCAGACGGTGCAGATCCAAGCACTACAGGCTGATCTTGCGGATAAGAACCGTTACATCGCTACCCTTGAAAAGCGCCTGTTGCACGCTCGGCGATCGAGCCATTCTCGTGTCTCCATGTCATTGTCACACAAGCTCACAAATAGTGAGGAGGGTGGTATGATCGCAGCTCTTGCCGAGAGAGACAACGAGATAGTCAACCTGCGCGCACAGCTTGAGGATAAGGAGCGTATGATCGGCGCCCTCACATCAGCTCGCAAGAAGAACGACACTGCACATGAGATGGGCAGCGAGTCACCAGGCAGCCGGCGCACCTCGGGTTATCAGCGCAGCGGCAGTGATGGTAGCGGGATTAGTTTACCGAAAGGTCCAACGTCGCCTGCACTCAGTGTAAAGACGCCCTTCCTACCCCCTCCAGTTACCAACGGCTCTACCAAGAATATCGAGGAGATGACGCGTATGCTAGACGAGATGATTACTGGTCGCGTTGAAAAGACTGCCAGGCGAAGCAGTCTCAGACCAGTCACCGAAGGACCATGATCTTACCCAACGCAGAAGATGGTGAGAGTCAGGTACGAATTCTTGCTTGGACGAACAAACGAACCAGTTCAGCCGGGTATGAAACGAAGTACAGTAATGAGGATGAGGCGAGAACGTCAGCAACGAGCGGCGCGCGGGTGTGGCATCGTACTTGCACTTTTCCCAATCCCATCCAGCAAACAACATGTTCATTCACAAAGGGACAAGACATTAGCGACAGGCGTTTAATCGGGGAAACGGAGTAATGATTTGAGCCACCAGGCACATGGACTGGTAGGAAAATTCGGCGCAAATAGCCGTGCATGGGATTTTTATGTTACGCACATGGGTTATATCCAAGGGGGGCGGCTTTCTGGCTGCTGCTACTGCTGCTGCTTGTTTAATTCACATTTGCGATATGGCGAGCCCTCCTGGTGGAAGGGGATTTTGTAACACTACTACTTTTTTCTTCTTGTTTTCTATTCTCTTCGTCTTCTTCCCCTGTGCCGACCGAGGGACTTTCGATCTGATACCCAAACCCCCCACCCCATCTTTTACATAGCTTGTCGTTGAATTGTGTTCTTGTTGCGCTAATGAATACAATGTGGGAGCTATAAATGAAGGCTTTCACACCTTGTTCTCGACGAGATTGTGTGTTTTTGTGTGATGTGATTTTAACAAGCCGTATTGATGTGTAGACAACTTGGTTGCACAACGTCTCGAGGTCTATACGCAATACGATAAGCGCTACCTTACTAATTGTGAGCACCGTCATCCGCAGGATTTTGAGACGCCAACACGCTAGCAATTTGCAGATATGTACTCCGAGGTTTGTTCATAGTACGTGGTGTGGGGCACAAACTTGTCGTGCCTCGGGATCCTGAAGGAGACCATACAGCTGCTATCTAACCTAGGTACTTTTTACATAGTCGCCTCTCGTAGGATTCCAGGGAGTCAACATGCTAGCAATTTATAGATACTCCGAAGTTGTTTATAGTACGTGGTGTACGGCACAGCAGAGCCTACTTGCCGTGCCTCGGGATCTTAAAGTTGATTGCCAGCTGCCGTCTTACTGCATGTCCAGCATGACATTCTCAAATAGCAAACTTCCTTTAATACGTGTGCATATACATCTGACTACATGCCCTTTACCCTAAACTTGCAGCAGACAAATCAGCCTACCTTTGCAAAGATCCCAAGCCACCATTGGTGTGGTGTCACTGTCATGTGGTTTTGGCTGCTCAACTCTAGCATCAAAGGCGTTTAGCGCCGGAGCGCGATCAGTCGACTAAGCACCAGTGCGTCAACAACGTTGCACTAGAGGGGCATTCTGAAACAACGACGCCCTGGCCCGCGCACATGCGGCAAAATGAGGTCCCCTCCTGCGCCTTCCGCATTCTCGCTGTAACCTTCCTGGATCAAGCAAGTGCGATCTCTGCAATCTTACCTTTGATCCTATCTTGGTCTCCGCAGCGCTTCTCGAGTCGTCGCTTCTATACCCTTGGGCCGCTTACTGGCTTTATCCGCTGTGCAAGGGACTCTCGGGCGCTCCTTGATGGAGATCATTTTACGGCGGGATCCTGCTCGGACATCGGATTGTTTCTGGTTGTGAAACTCGTCGTGCACCAGGAGGGGCCTTCTCTTCAAGACACGCCTTAGGTTTGCCCGCCCTTTCGAATGGCTTCTTGAACGTCCTTCTACTCCTTCTTCCTTTGATTCGTATCTTGAGCGAACGAGGGGATTGAGTTATACATTCTTGTACTTTATTTTTCTTCTACTTGTTTTGCTTGTTTGATAGGCGGTGCCTACGTCCCCTCCTTTGACTACTATCACATCTTTACTTGCTTGTTGGAGCGTTCTCTGCAGGGTCAGAGGTGACGTTTACCTACTTGCATATATCGGCATTACAGCTTCGTCATCACTGTAGCACTGTGCACTGCAGAAAGCCGTTCGACTTGGCCGTACCCTACATTCTCCCTCTTTCCACGAGCGGTGACGACGCGCACGCCCATCACATCAGTCTACCGGGTGTCTCGCATTCGACATGCTAAACCAGGCTGCGAAGAAGCTTTCCAAGATGCATGTTAGACGGAATCCGAACCTGTCTATACAGTCGACAGCGCACTATTCACAACTGAGCCCGCCACCCCAGTCTGCTACCTCTAGTGCTTTCCTCTCTCCCACGGTCCCCTCGAGACGTGGCCTACTTGCGAGATCCCCACCACCGAGTCCGAGCCTTCCTAGTCTGCTGCCAAAGCATGGAAAGAAGACTACACAGCCGAGTCATTCAAAGTTGGTGAAGCGAATACTGATAGGCTGCTGCGGTGTAGCATTCCTACTATGGATTGTGCTGAGGCAGATATACGCCAACTCGCAAGGAGCGGCAACTTATGAGGATGGCAACGAAGAAGAATGGGAGATGGTTGGTGGCAGTCAGTTGCCGCATGAACCTGTCGCCCTTGCGCTGCAGGACGCAAAGGGAAAGATGAGGTGGACTGTATCCATACCATCCGACTATGAATTCCCGCTTCGTCCGGCGCAGTACCGTGATATCTGCCATCAATCTATGGAAGTCTCGAAAGAAATCAGACAGGAAGCGAAGGCTTCGGCTGGCTTTGCGAAGAGAATGTTGAACTACTATCAACAAGACCAATATTACATTGATGTCCAGGAAGCGGAACAACAAGGACTGTTGCCACCATCTAAGGCTGCTGGAAGACCCAAAAGCTTCGTAGAGGACGAGGCTATCCGGGATGGTATCTCTACGGAAGGACTCAAGGTCTGTGACAGGACTTTGACATATGTCATGGAAACGGAGGATGCAGGTTTTGGCAACACGCTGATGCGTTTGTGGATGTCGTATGGTTTGGCAAAAGCCGAGAAGCGCGCCTTTTTCGTTGATGACACTCGTTGGTATGTATCTACATTTCTGACTACCGGATGATTGACACTGACACTACCGCCAGGCCGTATGGCAAGTACTCCTCTTACTTCCAGCCTCCCCCTTCCGCGAACTGTCTCCCTCCTCCCCCATC
>Ga0268250_10000282_pt1 | contig 24854 bp, 25 predicted proteins | sample AgamicAsSfe_FD_200448 | JGI IMG/M metagenome (GOLD analysis project Ga0268250, IMG submission 200448) | Agave microbial communities from Guanajuato, Mexico - As.Sf.e (v2) (version 2) | ecosystem: Host-associated > Plants > Phyllosphere > Phylloplane/Leaf | place: Guanajuato, Mexico | collected...
ATTGATATCAAAGAGAAATTCAAGCATACAAGCGCAAATACGCATGTAGACACCATGTAGATGTAGGTTAGCAAAAATGTAGTGCGCGCGAAAATAGCAACATTGACAGGCTGAACTACTTGGGTACCTGCGTCGTGAGACCCTGCGGCCTACTCTATCATGCAGCGCCATGATCGCACAACCTCAGCTTATTTTCTTCGGAATTTCAAGCAGTGATGAGATCAGAGGCTTTCGCAGGTATTTCGGCGTTTCCCAAAATTCCGCCATAGCTGAAGGTTCGAGATAATAGCCAGCGGCAGATGTACATTTTCGGCTTCGGGAACCACCAGCAACCCGAAGCCGACAAATTGTAGGATACCACGGTAAAAGCCTACATTTGCTATTTACATCGAATTGAGTGTAGTTTAGATGTTTCAGTACTGATTGGACCAGTCCTGTTGACCGCTTGCTACTTTGAGCTCACCTTGCGAACAACCCAATTCGGATATGCCTTCGTAAGCTGGGTAGTACCCTGGCTGCTGACAGGTCACATACAGATGGCCATGTGTTGAACACCATTTGACAACGGCCCTTCTGGTCGGGTTCGGACGCTCACCTCCTTCCACGACCAGGATCAGATCTTGAGGCGCAGTTGTCTACATACCTAAAGCCATGCAATAGTCAGTATATATGAGCAGGCTGCTCTTCGGTAGTGAGATTTCCATCAACAAACAGATCAGCTTCCATCTCGTCTTCACAACTCTATCACTGCAAATATGAGCAACCGTTTCGTCTCCCCTCGTTTCGGGAGGAGAGCTGTACTCCTCTTTCTTTCTGCCTACTTCTCCAGTTACACTTTAGCAACTGCTGTACCCGAATCAGTGGACGTTGCAATCATCGGCGCTGGTCTTTCTGGTCTTACGGCAGCGCGAGAGCTCCTTCACGGTGGCAAGTCTGTCGTCGTGCTTGAAGCCAGAGACCGTGTCGGCGGCAAAGTGTACAACCACCCTCTGAAGAATGGCGGTGTCACCGAAGTAGGCGCCGAATTCGTTGGTCCGACACAGGATAAAGTCCTACAAATGATCTCTGACCTAGGACTGGAGACTTTTGATACATACGCCGAAGGGAAAACCATCTTGTGGCGCAACAGTACCCGCCTTACCTATACACCGGACCCAGCACTCGGTGGTGCACCGCCAATCGAACAGTCGTCTCTTGTTGAAGTCGCTGGTGCACAGGGGCAACTGAATGCATGGGCAGCTGAGCTCAATACGAGTGCCCCATGGTCACATCCCAAGGCTAAAGAGCTGGACAGCATGACTTTCCAGCAATTTATCGATCAGCAAGCAACCCTCTCGGACACCTCTCTTGTATTGACCACAGCATGCAAGGCCATATTTGCTGCAGAACCACGCGAACTCTCCTTGTTATATGTCGTCGCATATATTGCAGCCGCTGGAAACGAAACAACTGTCGGAACCCTAGACAGATTGATCGCCATCAAAGACGGTGCTCAAGAGAAACGGGTAGTGGGCGGAACCGGTCTCATTCCGGAGACCCTAGCGAAGAAAGTCGGCAGTGAGCATATCGCCCTCAATGCCGCTGTATCAGCTATCACCAAGACAGCCCATGGTTACAAAGTCGTTTCTCGAGCGGGGATGGTACATGCGAAGGAGGTCGTACTAGCTATGGCACCTCCGCTGCTGCGTCAAATCAACTTCTCACCATCACTTCCCAGCAGCCGCAACCAACTCAACCAAGAGATGAAGATGCCCTCGATTGGGAAAGGCATTCCAATCTACACCACTCCCTTTTGGCGCCACGATAATCTGAGCGCACAAGTCTTTTCTGACTATGGCTCCACCAAAGTAACCTTCGACAGCACCCCCGAGGACACCTCTTTCGGCGCAATTCTAGGCTTCATTCTCGGCGACGAAATGCGTGCTCTGGATAAACTGACCCCGGCGCAATGCGAGGAGAAGCTTCTGGCTGATTACAAAAGGTACTTCGGGGACAGCGCGACAAACGTGACTGAGTTTGTGCTACAGCGCTGGGACTTGGAGGAATGGTCCAGAGGAGGTCCAGTAGCGGTTGCTCCACCCAATGTGCTCACACAGCACGGAAGCGCGTTAAGAGCAAAGGTCGATGGGTTGCATTTTGCTGGTACGGAGACGAGCCCGTACTGGACTGGGTACATGGACGGCGCTATCCGAAGTGGAGAGAGAGTTGCTAAGGAGATTCTAGAGCACTGAGTGTGGAGCCGGAGTTGGGGTAGTGGTGAGCGGTTAGTGTTGTGATCGATTTACTATGCGGTTAGAACGTAATATACTTGTTTCTGTCTTACAACCAATCAATGAATATGTCGAGCAAGAGAGCCTTACGATCTAGTTCAATATACATAGTAATTACTCCAGTTTGCGGCGTGATACCCGGTGATCTGCACACCCGCTGAACCTAGTTTCCGTAGCTAAGTGACTAGTTGCTCTTTTCGACGCCAGATCGGCATGTCGTGATGTGCCTCGGCTCCAGATGAATATCACCAGGAACTTGTATAACAGGAAGCTCCAATATGGATTGATTGCTTTTTCGTCCCCGCATCATTTTGACTCGTGTATTGTTCTTTGGCTTGGTATCGTGTCAGATCACTATCACAGCAAGATATCCGACGACACCATGCACTTCTCACTCTCCCTCCTGTTTCTTTCAACCATCGCATTCTGTTCGCCAGTTCCACAGGTCCTGCCCACAGCACAAGATGTGACTCAGTCGGTGATCAACATCCATAACGCTGTTCTCGAGCTCGATGCCACAGTGCAAGCCTTCCAGGGTGGCTCTTTTGAGACAGCCATCGTTGAAGGCAAAGAGGTGCTTGCTGGCGTAGCAAAAATCCACACTGTGAACCGGGAAGGTTTTCGACGTGCGACTCTTGCTCTGCCGCCATTTAGCGTGGAGGATACGATCAAATTCATTGATACGGTGGTAGCGACTGGTTGGTTGTCACAATCTTTCCAGCACGGACAGAGTCCTAACTTTATGCATAGTGGATGTCAGCATCCCGAATGCTACCAAGCATCTTCGCGAAAAAGAGCCCGTGTTCAAGGCAAACGGCTTCTCGGCTATTGTCATCGCCAGTCTGGCATTGTTGGAGTTCGATCACGATACCTTCAGTGCGGCAGCTGCGAAGAACTTCAATCTCGCTACCGACAAGGCCAAGTTGGCTGAGGGTGTTGGAGCGGCGGCGAATATCCACAGCGTTATCCAGGATACCATCGTGTTCTACACTGTATCAACAGTAGTATAAGGAGAGACACGTAGTCAGGTTGGGCATGGCGGTGTAGTACGCGTCCGTGGGTGCCACGCACGCGCAGCTTTGTAGGAAATCGCACCCGTACCGACTACCACACGTGCCTGATTCATCGGCTTGCACCTGCACAGATCTTCCTGCATACTAAAAAGCAAACATCTCACCGATGAAGTCATCGCCTCAACCTTGTTTCCCTTGCGTACTTGCATAGTCTAGATGCCGCTAGCTCTCCCGTAGCGGCCTGATGCGATCATCGTCATCCCAACTTTGGGATCTCTGATCTTCAAACTTCCCTGCGCACATCATTTTTGTTGCGCAAACAAATAGTAACAACATTACAAGGAGCGTTTACAGTCAAATCCTTTGCAATGGGTATTTGCGGCAGCAAAGAGAAGAATGACGGCCAATCGACCGAGATGGCGCGTCCATCACAGCCCGCAGCCTCAAATGCGCCGACACAACAAAACATCCCAGTGGCCGGAGAAGGTGCGACAGTGAAGGCGCGCAGGTCACCCGATAACCCGATTGTGTACTTCGACATTGCGATTGGAGGCCAGCCGATTGGGCGCATCCAGATGGAGTTGTTCCTCGATGTCGTGCCAGCCACTTCAGAGAACTTCAGGCAGTTCTGCACTGGCGAATCCAACCGTGGCGGATACAAGGGCAGCACTTTCCACAGAGTTATCCCGAACTTCATGATCCAGGGTGGTGACTTCATGAACGGAGATGGTACCGGCAGCGCGAGCATCTTTGGAGGCGATTCGTTCGACGACGAAAACTTCGAGCTCAAGCATACGCATCCCGGTCTTTTGAGCATGGCGAACTCAGGGTAAGCTACATGACCGGCTGATCATTAAGATATCGCTAACCATCCCACAGCCCAAACACCAACGGCTCGCAATTCTTCATCCTGACCGCTTCCACACCGCATCTTGATCGCAAGCACGTCGTTTTCGGTGAAGTCCTTGATGGTATGGATGTAGTAAAGAAGATTGAGGCGACAAGGACTGGGCAGGGTGACAAACCATTGAGCGATGTCGTAATCGCTGGATCGGGGCAGCTGGCTGGCGCAAAGCCTTTGGCTTAAGGAGTGAGAGACGGGTGTCGGTGTAGAAGATTGGCCGATCTGCAGTATATAGATTTCTATGCACGAAGCTGTAATAATAATAATGTAATAGGTCCTCGAGGAGAGAGCTGCCAAAGCGGTATGTGCAAAGTCTACCCTGAATGTCCTCGTGAGTTTCCGAGATGCTGAGCAATCTGTTAAAGCTCTTTGGTAGGAGTCTAGCACCTCTAAAAATGCACGACGCATTGCAGTCAAGTGCGAGTTGTCCAGCAAGCGTAGGTACTCGCATTCATCAATGGTTCAGGAAGGATAGGGTTTGATTTCTTATTTTTATCATTAGCCTTACGTTCCAGCAAGTGCTTGTCTATTACTCACCCATTCAAGCTATCGTATGAATTCATCAAATTCTAGCATCTGTATACGCAGGGCTTCTTGCTCCCAGAACTCCGCCGCTTGCTCAGCCCCTCTCCTACCACCAAACTGCACAGCGCCGTTTCCCATGTCGCCTTCGGCCCCGTCCATGAGGCGCATGAAGCAGTTCTTGTTCTTAGGGTCGTTGAAATGCGCGTATGGGTGATCTGGGTTGAGCCACGCGGAGCAAAGATAACAAAAATGCGACTTGCATTGCGCGCAGGTCTAAATATAGGTGTACAGAGTCAGTATGTGTTCACTTGTAGCTCGTGCAGGCACATTACTCACCATGTGGTTACATCCCATGCTTTTCTGGCACGGTACAGAGCAGTACGGGCAGGGTGTGGTGTTCTTCATGATAAAGTTGAGCGATGCTTGGTCCTCCTCGGTCAGTTGTGTAGCATCGCGTGGCTCGCAGCGTACGAAATCTCCGTGCCATGACGCTAAGCAGACAACACAGAAAGCGAGTGTGCAATCTTCGCAAACCTGTAACCGATCCATACCTCGTACGCCAATTCCACGCTTCTCTGGGCCAGGCTCAGTGTTGGTTTCCTGTTGCTGAGCTGGACTCTCGTCGTCTGCTTCAGAATCCGAATCGTCCATCTGAGTTACGTCGGTAATCTTGGGGTATTTGGTAGTTCGCATGGCACCTTGACACCATGTGCGTGGACAAAACACGATGCTAGGGTCAGATTCAATCTTTTTCTTCCGCTTGATCTTGGCGTATCGCTCGACTTGATCGCGTGCTATAGGGATCTGTAGCAGCTCCTTGGGCGACAACAGCCGGTCCTTCTTCTTCCCACTACTACCACATTCGGTGGACATACACTTGACGTTGTTGACGTCCCCCTCCTTTATACAGTTGTTGTAGTAGTCTTGGAGGCAATTGATGCAAAAGACATGGCTGCAGCGGGCCATGCGGTAGCAGGCAGACCCCTTCTTTGGCTCGAGACAGACTTCGCAGTCGAATGTGTCTTTATCGAACAGCTCCTTCTTCATCCGGCGACTATAATCTACGAGCTCCTTCCGCATAGAGGAGGGTAGCGTAAGCCCCTCCAGACCAAAGGCATTTTCGGCTTGTTCTTGTAAAGAGGTAATATAGGCGAATATAATGCTACCTCCGCCGTACTCATCCCATAACATCTTTGCTTCTGCTGTGAGTGTAGCCTGGAGGTCCTCGCCTAGCCACGATGGCGACGTAGACAACCTCACTACGGGCGGTGTTTGTTCGGGATACTCGGCGGGTAGGATAATTTCGAGACGTAGTGGGGGTAGATACGGAAGTCGTTCGACATCTTGCTGTGGCTCGAAGGTAATAGGCAAAGGCTTGGTAGGCGCCACGAGCAGTTCAAGAGTGGCAGAGTAGGGGTCGCTATCGCTGATAACCAACTCCGGGTAGATGGACTGCAGCGTGCTGAGCTCTTCGGCGCGCTCGTCTTCCATAGTGAAACTGTTATGGTGGTAATTTCTCGGGGGATTGTGTATCGCCCGTCGAGTGAGTTGTATAAGGATGTGGCGACAGCGGAGAGAGGGCGGAGATAAGTCGAATGCGGTCGCAACGAAGTATCAAAGGGCGTGGCGACTGTCTTCTATCGGTAGCGCGTAAAGGCAAAGGACCCCTTAAAGAGGCCCATGGTGAGTCAGACGCTGGATTGCTATCACTCAGATTCCACAGATGCTGTCAAGAACTAGGTCGTCGCAACTGGCACTGGAACGCAGCCAATGGCCCACCGAGGTATCTCGCATGCGCCGCGCCAAGGCCGACAGGGTATTGCCGGGAATGCGCCGTCATGGCTACTGCATGTGCATCCTTCACTCTTGACAGCCCTGGAAGCTTCACCTCCCACGTGAAGTCGCTATGGAGGCTCCACCGCTTGCGTCACTGTCGCTGACGCATGTCCATTATGTTTGTTCATTGTGCTGACAGCAAGAGCTCAGCTAATGCTCCCAGAATCCCGCAGACCGCATCTCCTACCTCTGCGCATGGCTTGCTCTCGTGCCCCAGGGACTGTGCGTCGTCTATGCGACGCTGATATGGTCCAACCGCGAGATTGAGATCTTCCTCATGTTTGCCGGCCAGATGGCGTGCGAAGCGCTCAACTGGGTTCTGAAGAGATACATCAAGGAAGAGCGGCCGCGGGGTAAGTCGAGAAAAGGACACTATTCAAGCGTAGTGCTAATACTAGACAGAGATGCATGGAAAGGGCTACGGAATGCCTTCCTCACACGCCCAGTTCGTATCCTTCTTCTCCGTTACCTTAGGCCTGTTTCTCCTCTTCCGACACGTTCCCCACCCGACGGATACCCACACGCCCTTCTCACTGGGTGGCCGTTTCCTCCTTTCACTCCTAGCATTGGCTTGTGCAGGAGCTGTAGCTGCAAGCAGGATATATTTGAGCTATCATACACCAAAACAAGTTGTGGTCGGATGTGCTGCCGGAGCTATCTTCGCCCTGGCTTGGTTCGCCTTCACAACATATCTGCGGAGAGCTGGCTGGATAGAGTGGGCTCTCGAAACCTGGGTCTTGAGAACACTGCGTGTAAGAGATCTTGTGATACAAGAAGACCTGGTTGATTCTGGCTGGGCACGTTGGGAAGATCGGAGGAAACGACAGATCTTCCAGGTTCAGGGTAAGAAAAGCAGGTAAGCCCTGAAATCTCTGTATATACTACTACGGTACTGCGCTGTCATACGCGTGCGAATCTGTCAATACTCAAATAGACGTGCTGCACCCACAGAATCACATCGGGATGCGGACCATTCCTCAAGCCTCTTGACTTTTTTAGCTCCCGCGGGCCGCCGACAACCTCGTAGTGTCTTTTTGCGATTCCAGTTCCGACTGTCAAGAACTCGGCCGTCAGACAAGCATGCCCCTAGTACCAATCACCGATCATCGTGTCATGACATGTAAAACCAGCCACCAACGTCAGGCGGGCGGAGGCTTCAGCCGTGTGCAACGGCATATTCTTGCCCCACAGAATACTGAAACCCTATCACAACAGGTGCTTTCTTTACAAGGACACGTCTTCAGTCAGCCTTTGTTGGAGTTCGCCATTCATGAACGGCGATCCCGACACTTAGTGGTTCAGACTATATGTGGACCCTTGACGCGCATCTTCCGTCACAATCGTCATGCCTCCGTCTCCGTGTCGTTGGCTAACACTAAGATCTCGTCAACCTGATTGATTGACCGCTATAGCACAACGGCGGCCGTTAGTTGCTTTTAGATCGTCGTTAGGACGCGTTCCCCAGCCACGGTGTATCCGTCCATTTAGTATGGACATTTTTTTCGTCGATATCTTCTACCATCTGTCTTACACAGCTTCCTGTCGAAATCAAGACCTTTCCCTCCTCAAACCCTCTTCCTAAATCTCCAATCGACAATGCCGCGCATGTCCACCTACCGCGAGCCAAAGCCTCCACCACGCCGGCGTTCCCGGAGCCAAAACGGTAACAGTAGTCCGCTCCCACGCAATGAATCAGATTACGACGTACCCGCTCCTGAACCCAAGAAGCATCTCAGCAGTCTTGAGGGCCACATTGTAGCAGCCAGTGGAGAGTTTGTCGGCACCTTCATGTTCCTCTTCTTTGCTTTTTCTGGTCAACTCATGATCACCAATCAAGCCAGTGATCGTTCGATTCTCAACGGCGGTACGAGCAGTCAGCAGAATATCTTCACAGCCTTGGTGTATGGCTTCAGTTTGTTGGTAAATGTTTGGGCTTTCTTTCGGATCAGCGGAGGATTGTTCAACCCTGCGGTACGTACTCTTTCACTCGTACATACGAGAGGAAGGTAGATGATACTGACATGTTCCAGGTAACGATTGGTATGGTGGTTGCCGGTCAACTTCCCTTTATACGGTCACTCTTTCTCTTTCCCGCTCAACTACTCGCATGCATGTGCGCCGGTGGACTCGTCGAATGCATGTTTCCAGGAGATATCGGTGTTGTCAACACTTCACTATCTGGCGGTACCTCCATCGCCCAAGGTGTCTTTATTGAGATGTTCATGACCGCCGAGCTCGTGTTCGTCGTTCTGATGCTAGCCGCCGAGAAGAGCAAATCTACATTCATTGCGCCAATCGGTATTGGCCTGGCGCTTTTTGTAGCCATGATGGGTGGTACGTCCTACCTCTTACTCAAGTAGAGCAACATTTCCGGTTCAAGGAGTTAACACTGTACAGGCGTTTACTTCACGGGCGGATCACTTAACCCTGCACGCAGTTTTGGTCCTGCTGTTGCTTCACGAACGTTTGTCACCTACCACTGGATATACTGGATTGGCCCTATACTTGGTGCACTCCTTGCTTCGGCATACTACCGCTTTGTCAAGCACTTCAATTACGAGCAGGCGAATCCTGGCCAAGATTCTGCTGGTGGTCACTTCTCTGCATGAGTGTCCAGAGAACGCTGAGGAAATATAGACAGGCAAACACGCAACTCAGCTCAGCTGGCTGGAATATTATGTGTAGGTGTTGAGGCCATTTGGTACTTCCAAGGGGAATTCGTGGTTTTCGTACATATAGCGCGGAGTTATGGGGGTATTTTTTTTGTTGAATACTGGACAGCTACCATTTATACGTTGGAGCGGGCATTCTCATTTAGTAGGGCATGTATCCGCTTTTCGTTACGGGTCTGGATACATGGACATCGGTGCAAAAAAGAAGTGCTACTTAAAGATCGAGTCAAAGGAACACACTGTTTTAATTCTAGTAACCTGTTCAAAGTTGCCACTGCACCCGAGTCTGTAACGAAAACCCATACCTCCCTTTTTGAGGAAATCCTGTAGCATTGCAATCCTTCACCACTCATCCTGTTTCGAGTATTTCAAACTTAGATTGTTTTCCACTGGTTAGCTGACCCGTTGGTACAGACAAAATTTATCTCAGGGACGTATATACAGGCGATGATGCAACTCTACTACAAGATGCTACCACAGTATACTAGTGCGCAATTACTAGTCCAGAAAAGTGTCTTTGCAATCTTACACTCGAGAGATAGCATGCAGTCCTGCGTAAATACAAGCCAACATCAAGAGGAGCTCTTACTGTGGGTCAAAGGTTTCTCACATCCGATATTCGCGTGCGCCTTCGCCATACACGGTCGCTTCGAGTACGCAAGTTTTGAAGTTGCCTTTTTGTAGTAACTTCAAGAAATTATAATTACCTCCAACAAGTGCAACAGATAAACAGCCAAGAGACGAAATCTGCTTGGCTAGGAGAGTGGTCGGCTTTCAGCCTGACTGTCCGACATTTCGTGGCTATGCACTTCCCATTACAGTGTTAAGATATGTGGACAGCTTGTTGACGACCCACCAATGGGATTCGAGTTGCTTTCGATTTTAACATGAGCAACCACGGACAGAATCTGCACCGACTGTTGCCCTAGCATATGCATACCGGAAAACCCATTTGATGACTTGACTGGGCGTGCGTACCTAGATATACTATGGTGTAAATGGTTGGGTTCCAGGAATCTGCTGTGGCTTGCATGCGACGTTGACCCACTACTAGGATCTTACCCCGTGGAACTGACGCCTTGTTGCCTGCTTCGCAATTTTGCGAACTGCCTTGCATCTGCACCAAGCCGTACCTATATTAGACAAGACATCATTGAAAGATATGGATGATCCAGCCAGGTTCGCACTCATAAAGTAAAACTCATCCGATATTATCTCAAGTTTCAACTTACTTGGACCCTAGCCCTACTCCGTTATATTCCTCTGTCCTTAACACTTCACCTCGAACCTATCCAAACCTACCGTGATACACAGTAGTTCCTCTCTGAACGTTTACCATGTGCGGAACAAATTCTCCACATGTCTCCTGGCCTACGAATCCATCCCGGCCACAACACGTTATCGACAAGTCAAACCGTCCCACTAAGCATCTGCGGAAGATACGTGCTGGATATCCAAACGTTGTGTCGTTCGCAGTCTTGTTCTTGATGCTGGTCACGCCTGCAGCCGCATTCGATGAACCCCATGCCCTGTCACCAGCCACAGCCGCAGCTGGTTACCACCACGGCTCCCGCTTACCGATTGGGCTCTTTTTCACTCTCCTTGTCTTGATTGGACAAACCGTCGCTTCCTTCTCGAGTACTCTGGTCGGGCCAATGATGGGTATCACTAGTGTGCTGTGGCTTATGATGCGCAATGACAGTGCCATCAGTCCCAAAGTGTCTTGGATGTAAGGAATTCTGGTCTTAGTAGCCTTTGCTGAAACACAAGCTACACATTTGCTCACGAAAGCCAGGGTTTTCGGGATGTGGTCCTTGTTAACAGCGATGTACTTTCTCGTTCAATGCCAGCGGGTGTCAAACCATCGTTTGTAAGCAGCCACTATCGCCCTGTCGCGTGCTTGATCTAACACGTATAGATATATTCTCATTACGATTGCCTTGGCCTCTTTATGCATGAGTCTCATCGCGATGGCCCAGAAATCATCGTTACAGGGCGGTCTAGTAACCGCAATACCGACTTGTACTTCCTTCGCCGCATACGTTGTCGCATATTGCTTCCCAGACGGACGTAAACGAGATACTGGCGAATGGACTGCAATGGCATAAAAACACATCTTTAGGGTAATTAATGCTGGCCCTCACAACGGTTTGATGGCGTCGATAGTTAGATGGACGCAGACAGACCAATATAGATAACAATCGGCCTCTCCGTACGATATGCTGGAGTGGAGAAGGGAGCGAATGTACCGGTAGTCGAGTTGCTGCCGGTTGGATTGGAAAGTTACGTTTGCTCGGTTAACTCCTATCGCGACCAAAGCCTAGAGGCAACATAGCGAAATGCCTATATCCTGCGAAGACGCTTCTTTGTCTTGACTTTTGTGATGTACGCAATGTCTGCTCTAAAGACGTTCACTACATTTTAAGTATACACATCAGGTGGTCTAGACAGTCAAGCTCGCAGCCGAACCTCCTGATTTCCTGAGGCCACAATGTAGTGCTGTATGAGACTGAGGTATTGACGCATTAGCCGGGACGGACCACGAGTATCGCATGTCACTTGCTCAAAGCATAGCTGCGATTGGCGCTTGAAGTCGAAGGGTTCGTTGACATCCTTGTTGATTTGACGCTCGGGGTCGACATGGAGATAGGCAGATTGAGATCCGCTCAATCTAGAGAAGACAGTACCTCGGTCCACAGACGCTGAGGAGGAAAAGACGCTTGACTTGCACTTTGCTCATCTGGTCTTCGAGTGATCCGACATTCGCCTATTATCAGGCCATCGGCGAAGAGGGGTAGCACTGTGTTCAGCCCCAGAGACGATTTCCATATCAAACCGTGGTTCCGACCGTTTCTTGTTGATGACCTCTCTAGCCTTTTCTTCTGCGTCCCTCATTTTGACGAATGAGCTTCGAAAGAGGCGATCCGCATCTTCGTTTGATGAAGCCAAGGGCGCAATCTTGCCAAGCCAGTATGCCCCACGATCACGCCAGCAGAGGACGGATCGGGCGTTGCCTTGGCCAATAACTGCAAAGTCTTGTTCACTCTCAGCGTCGCCACTAGCATCGGGTTGTTCCCGCCATATCTCAACGCCGTCGAAGATGTCTAGATTGCGTGCATGCTGTGCTACGCGAAGCGCTTGCTCCAGGTCGGCAACTTCAAGCAGGACAACTTTGGCTTCCACATCTCTGGCAATATCAAGCAGCCGCGGGTAAAAGGCATCGCCTTGCTCTATGTCTGTCTGCTTGAGCTTGTGGGGAGGTACTAGCGCGAGCTTCGGTTCGAAACCGCGGACTGAGCGCGTGGTCGTTTTCCAGAAGGCGGATGGCGAGATGTACGGCGGGTTCGAAATGAGAATATCCCAGAAAGACGGCATTTTCTTGAAGTTGAGGGCAGCTGTTAGCGACAAGACGCCTTCAGTCTGATCTGAGAAGGGATTGACCATGATGTCGGCTTGTAGGAAGTCCCATGGCCCATTGTCTTGAAGTTGTCGCGTCTTGCGTAGTCTTTGAAGGTTGTGTCTCGCAAGACGCAGGGCCTTCTCCGAGATGTCGACACCCAGAACACGTAGGTTTATGTTATTCGACGCCGAGGATATCTCGTGGTGGAAGAGGAGGGGTATACAGCCGGTGCCGGTGCAAAGATCAAGTACGCGTATTTCTGGAGGGAGACTTTGCGCATTCCGTAGGAGACTGGCGAGATGTGTGACTGACGCGGCTGTATCTGCTCTGTTCGCATTGTCAGGCATGGATCCCTTCGAAGTCGTAGTATGCTGTACCTCGGGATCAAGACACCAGGCCTACAGCGTATCTCCAGGTCGCCAAAGTACTCCGTGCCTAACAGATACTGTAGTGGCTTTCCAGCGGCTCTTTCTCTGACCAACTGTCGTAGCAAAGAAGCCTTAGCTATTGTGTCTCCTTTGGCGCGACGCGCTTTCGCGACTTTCTCGACGTGTTCGCGGAGCCATCGCAGCTCGTTCTGGGCGGCCTGCAGTTCGCGACACGGCGCAAGAAGAGCAGGAAGAAGAGCGTCTATCGCGCGCGCCTTGCGGATGAGCGATGTTGTTATGCGTGGCATATTGAAGTAACATGGTGGGGTGGACTCGCGGCCACACTAGCGTTGCGCTCATTTGGTCTGCTAGCATTGCGCCGTAGTCAAGTTTCAGCATGGTAACAATACATTCGGGTGTTGCTCTGTACAGTGGCAGCAGTACTTGTTCTTTCTTTCAAGAAAAAATCCATTACTAAATTTAGAAAAACGTCCGGTGCCTGTGGGCAACAAATGCAGGATAACGGTTGTACATTCTGAGTACGTACGCCGGCGCACTTTTCGAAGGCTTACCACGGATCCTTCTTTGACAATCCGCGATATACTTCGCCCTGGCTGCATACTGACGCCTGCATCTGCAAACACACGCAAGACGGCGTCCTTGTATAGTTCCCTTGGCAGCTGCGCGGTGCCACTCAACACGCCGTATAGCTAAGCTTTAATTTCCCCGCGCAACAGCCGTTCTGACCCACACTCTCCAACCACTATCCCGCACCCCATACTTCTCCAGCTCACATTTATCCAATTGCTTTTCATAGCGCGTGTTACTAAACCAACTGTATCCACCTGCTTCACGGTACTGTGATACCGACTTTCATCATGAACAACTGTGTTTCCTTGGCCCAGCCACACACGGATGACTATTTCCAGACCTCGGAGGTGAAGACTGCTGTCCAGTGCTTCATGCTGAACAACCCGCAAACTGCAGCCAAATCTTCATCGCTCTGATTATATCGGACAACCTGGCTCCATATAGTTCGTAATCTACTGCAAAGCACACAAAGACATAACCAGTCTCAGGCACAAAACCACCGACTACCCATCCTTCTATCCACACAACTCTTCCCCACATGTACAGATGCACAAGTCGCCAAGTACCTTCCACCATTGGCTCTAAACGAGCGGAGAGCCATCTGACTTGTGGGGTCGCACAACTCAGGCCTATCTGCACAGAGGACTTGGCAATAACTTGTATCGGCAGATGGGTAAAGTCGCTGCTTGCATTCAGCCCACACTGGGCAAATGATCTTCGTGGTATAAGGCAAAACGAATGGCGTCGCTTCGACCACGCTCCCGCTGTAGGAGAACCTAGCTTTCCACCTGCCTTGCCCTATTTTCATCCACAAACTTTTTGACCATGTCTGATAACAATGGTTACACGTGGCGCGACCACTCGCGCTTGTTCCTTGCGTGTGGTGTTGTGATCCTTAGCCCATTCCAGTATGGGTTCGATTTCGGTATGATTGGAGGCTTGCAGGCTATGGTCGGGTTTCTCAAGGTACGAAACAATTGAATGACTTCTTTCCTTGGGGTTGATGGCTGACTGCTGATATTAGATATTCGGATATCAAACCGACAAGACACCTACGGGATGGAATATCGATACAGAAAGACAGCAGCTCATCTCCTCTCTTATGACGCTGGGAGCTTTCATCAGCTCCGCTACTGCTGGTGTTCCATCCACCCGCTTTGGACGACGCATGTGTCTGGTCGCGGCTTGCATTACTTGCTTTATGGCCAATATCATGATGATGGCTACGGAAAACATCGGAGCCCTCTACGCTGGTCGTCTCATTATTGGTCTCGCGAACGGCTACTTCATGACCTTCTCACAACTATACCTGCAAGAGAGCAGTACGGCGGAACTTCGTGGCGTGTTTCTGACAGGTTTCAACTTCTTCGTCTCCTTCGGGACACTGATTGGCACCATCATTGACTGGGCCACCGCGAAACGACCAGACAAATCCGCCTACCTTATCCCACTCGGTCTTATTTACGTGTTTCCCCTGATCATCATCTGCACGATATGGTTCATCCCGGAGAGCCCGCGTTGGCTGATTCTTCAAGGTCGTTTCGAAGAAGGTGTAAAAGCCCTCGAATGGCTTCGCCCTGCGCGCCACGATTCTCGAGCAGAGGCGTCCGCCATTTTAGCTGCCATTGAGAAGGAAAAAGAGACAAGTTCTGGCATAGGATGGCTCGACATGTTCAGCAACCCCGTCGATCGCCGCCGTACTTTCCTCGCCGTCTTCGCCGTCTTACTCCAAGCAGCATCGGGCTCCATGTTCATCATCGCATACAAAGCATACTTTCTCCAGATGGCAAAGGTGTCCGATCCCTTCGCCATGTCTAATGTCCTGTCCGCCATCAGCATAGTGGCCTTCATCGCAAACTCCTTCATTGTGGTACGTTACGGGAACAGGCGCGTGCTTCTCATGACCGGCCTACTTGTCTGCGGCATCCTCCAACTCATCATCGCTGTCGTATATCACCAAGCGCCCAACGCGAAGTCAACCGGGAAAGTTACAGTTGGTCTAACCGCCATCTACATGTTCAGTTACAACGGCATGATATCAACTTACGCCTGGCTCTCTGGTGGCGAACTCCCTAATCAGCGTCTGCGCTCCCATACATTTGGTCTGGCTGCCAGTGCCGGTTTCGTGGGCGCATGGCTCACTACATTTACCGCACCATACTTTATCAATCCGCAGTCTATGAATTGGGGGCCGAGATATGGTTTCATTTGGGCGCCGTCTTGTGCAATTGCTGCTACATGGGTCTTCTTCTTCCTTCCTGAGGTCAAGAATAGGACATTAGAAGAGATTGATGAGATGTTTGAGGCTAAGCTACCTGCGAGGAAATTTAGTAGTTACAAATGTGTGGGCGCTGCAAGGCACGATGATGAGGGCAAGGGGAGGAGCAGTGTGGAGAAGGAAGTTGCTGTGTTCCAAAATGAGAAGGTTGCTGTTGAGACAAGTGTGTCGAGGGATTAGATCAGTGTACGGTGAGTGTGTAGACAACCGTCAAGAGTGTGTAGGTATAGGTGCGAAGTCGTTTGTCGGGTATCTCAATATATTGTTACGTTCCGTCACGATTTATCTTCAACCAAGTATTCGCTCAATAACATATCGTCCGCCAGGCTCTTTTCTTTGCACCACCTTTCTAATGCCCAGACCCCATCCTTGGCTACCCTTCTCACCCATGAGGCTCATCTCGACCTCACACTCCCGCTTATCCTTACTAATCTCTGCAATCTTACCCTTCGGCTTACTTGCTTGTAGTAACGGTGTGTTGAGCGCAATATTGATAATCTGTGGCCTCGTAACAGGAGTAAGAGGATGCATGCGCGTCTTCGGTGTCCGACTGCCAGTAATCGTGGACGTTGCCGCGCGCTGGAGATGCGAGTAGATTATATATCCTGGCATCTTCGCTGGTGGCGTACGCGCAAGTATAGAAGACGGGTGCAAGAAGACGTATTTCGAATGTGGGTCGTCCGAACGCTCTAATTGTGAGGAGAATAGCGTGACGTATGGCACATCGATGGCAGTCTTAGGCTTCCTCGGAAGCTCGGGAGGCACAGGAGCAAGATCAGCGCGCATAGCAATCTGGTCGATGAAGCCTGCCGCACATATCTGGGTAAGGAGATTGATATTTCGCTCTGAAGGTGCTGGAAGTTTTGGGTTGTACGTTCCGATGGCGGTAGGTCGATGTGCACGAACGATATTGGTGAGCTGGTGGCGGAGCTGGCTAGCTTCATTCATAGATTTGGGATTGAGGAACATGTCTTCGCAGAATCGGTGCGAGTCAGGCTCGTATGCGTAGGCACAGATTGCGTTACTGAGCTTAATGCAATCACTCTGCTTCGCGTTGATGCTCATTTTAGCCTGTGCGGCGTTGTAAGCTCTGCGCAGCCGTGAGCGCTCTTCGGCTTCGATGTTGTCCTGGTCTGTACGAATGGCGTCAGGATCTCTAGTTGGCTCACGAAGACCCAGATTGTTTTCCGGCACAATGAGTTCCGGCACAGACAAAGCCGCTACCAGTGCGATGGTCTCAGCTGCGAGGTTCTGCGCAACACCCATAGCGACCATACGGGCGAATCGCGGATTGAGAGGATACAACGAAAGTTCGTGACCAAGCTTGGTAACCTTGCCGTCCAGAGATAGTGCCCCCAGATACGAGAGCAGGTTCTCAGCTTTTTGCAGACTCTCCCTATCTGGTGATGTTGGAAAAGGGAAGTTGACAACAGGTGCGCCCATGCTCTTCAACTGCAGCACTACGCCCTCCAGGGGTGTTCGTGAGATCTCAGGAGCTGCATACTCATCAAAGTCTCGCTCGAACACGGCCGATGAGTATAAGCGATAGCAGTGACCGGGACCGGTTCGGCCGGCTCGGCCTGATCGCTGGTTGGCGCTGGCTTTGCTAATCCATCCTACTTCGAAGCTTTGAACGCCAGTAATAAGATCGTACTTCTTTTCCTTGGCTCTTCCGCAATCGAATACGTAGCGGATACCAGGTATCGTCAAACTGGTTTCTGCGACGTTTGTAGCAAGGACAATTAGACGAGAACCATCGGGAGGTGGCTCAAACACCCGCAGCTGCTGATTTGTGGGCAGCTGCGAGTAAAGAGGTAGAACATGGACGTTCATGACGGTCTCCTCCGGTTTTTCGTCCTCGATCTCAAATTCTTTGTCGTCCTCATCATCAAGTCCCATGATTACAGAGCCTTCCGAATCCGAACCATCATCGTCTAAGTAGTCCTGGCTTTCGGCCTGCCCACCTAGCTCAATGTCTTCTGCTTCTAGCGGCGTCTCTGCCGGAGAGATCACGACTTTGCCAGCCTTCACCTCCCGCCCCTGTGTGGAAGGAAAGGCTTCCTTCAACCGCTTCGCGAGTTGCGAGATCTCGTTCTGACCAGTAAGGAAGACAAGCATTCCGCCCTTTGGCAGCTTTCGATGACCCCTGCACACCTTGCGATACATCTCCTCAACATAGTCTCGTTGTGTGCGACGTGAGAAGTGGTTTACAACAGTATACTGACGACCCTCTGCTTTGATCAGAGGAGGTGGCTCGCTTCTGAATAGGCGTTTATTCTCCGTGAAGTCCGAAATGCGTAGAGTAGCAGACATGATGATCAGCTTCAGAGGTTTATTCTTTGGGTCTTCCTTGACCATCTGTGCGCGGAGATCCACTATCCTGCTGAGCATGCCAATGAGAATGTCGGTGTTCACACTGCGCTCGTGAGCTTCATCGATGACAATCGCAGAATACTTTGTCAGTACAAAGTCTTGGGTGATCTCTCGCAGCAACACACCATCAGTCATGAACTTGATAGCGGTTTTGGCACTCGTTGACGTATCGAATCGGATCTGGTACGCGACTTTCGTACTTTGGTCACCAAGTTCATCACCAACACGTTTGGCCATACTGACAGCAGCTACACGACGTGGTTGCGTGACTCCAATCATACCAGGTGTGGGGCCATCTGGTGCTCCATATCCAGACTCTAGGAGAAACTGGGGCACCTGCGTGGTCTTACCACTACCGGTGGCACCCCAAACTACCACCACGTCGTTGTTGTGTATAGCCTCCATAATCTTCTGTTCTTCCGCTACAATGGGAAGCTTCAATCTTGATTCCTGTATCTCGGACGATCGTTCGACGTTGACGCTGAAGGCCTTCCGTATCCCGTCGGTCGCAGTTTTCGTCTCGAGTTCTGGGGGTAGAGGATCTTGCTCGGGAGCTCGAGGTTTGAAATTGGCGGGAATCGGTGCGTAAGAAAGTTGGTTTGTCGGGGTAAATCCGACTTGCTCATTCCTTTGCTGCGTGGCCCATGCTTTGAAAGCTGATGCCCTTTCCTTCTTTGCGACCTTATTTTCCTCGTCAGGACTTGTGTCGCTATCCTCATCGCTGTCGTCCTCCGAGTCTTCAGAGTCTCCAGATTCGTCTGACGCTTCGGATCCTGAAGTTGATGCTTCTTCTTCAGAGTTTGAGCCAGAGTCTTCAGACTCAGCACCAGAAGGCTCTGACTCGTCCTCATCATCCTGCTCGTTGTTCTCACTACCCGAGCTGAAGCCCTCCCATGCTACCTCATCTTCAACCACGACAGGTTTGTTGCTCTGACCTTTCCTGCGCTTTCTTACTTGTATGACGGGTTTGCCTGACTCGTCAACCTCTAGAGGCCTCTTCAGGCCGCTTCCAAAGAGTCCACCAGTCTGCCTTGGGGCCGCAAAGATTCCCGTAGTCGGTTGAGAGACGTCGATTTCGGGCTCGGAGGGTGACGGTGACGGTGCGCGTTCTTGTAAGGGCGCATCGGATTGCGCTGTTTGCAAGGGTTGTCGTACGGTTGGTTTCGGAGCAGATACCGGTGCTTGTTCATCGTCGTCGTCATCGTCGTCGGAGCTGTCGTCCTCGACTTCCCTGAAGTCGCGCTTCTCAAGAATCATGCCCTCGTTCTTTTCTACATCTATGCCGGCTCTACTCTCGGCCAGCGCGCGCCTCAGTGCCTCTCTCTTGGTATCCGCCCCTCGACCAAGCTTCTTGGAGCTTTGGAACAAGCTGGTGTCGACCTTTTGGGATGCGAGCTTCTTTAGAAGTTCAAGGTTCTCTTCTTTCTTGAGTTTTGTGTCCTGCAAAAGTTAGTCCTGAAGTTCTTCACACAGCAATCCCAGCGCGATGTGGCCGCAAAAAGTGTTGCAAGCCACTCCAGACGGTGTCTCGACGTACAATGTATTTGTCGAGGCGCTTCTTCTTCTTGCCGCTCATCTTGCCCTGTGACTCTCGTGTGAGCTCATCCTTGAGCGCAGCCTTTTTCTGAGCGCGCTCTTGCTCCTCCTGGGGCAGAATCTCGGTCGCATTGGCGTCGATAGTGGCATCGTTCGCCGGCGTCTTGCGACGGGCCAGAACCTTGTGTTTTCGCTGTCGCGGCACAAACTTGGGCATTTTGGTGGTTGCGGCGTCGAGGACTGTTCGCGGCGCCCGAAAGTTTTTGGTGGGGATCAGACGCTAGCGGGCGAACTCCGCATCACTCCCGCGCAAGTTGAGTGGGCTGTTGGCCAGAGACGCAACAACACAAACAACGAGGCACACAAGAGCAACTCGAATCACCATATTACTGGCACGCATACATTCTCGGTAGCTGGCGAACACAAAGCACCCAGCTCACACTCCATCGTAATACCTTTACGATTGCAGCTGCCCCTCTGCACCAGACATACCACCGCACGAACACAAACGCAATGGCAGCACCCACCACTTCAGACGACTATACCGTGACGCCTGCCCCATACCCAGCGCGTACCAGCACGTCCACCTCGATGATCAAGAGTATAAAAACCACAGCAACGACGGTCAATTTTGCGGACAAGATTCTCATCACTGTCACGCAAAATGGACGATTAGCACATTGGGTATGCTCATATATACGATGCATTGTGATGACGTTTGCTGATACTGCCTAGGTACATGTACCTCTCGATATCTCTGCAACCGATGCTTCGATGACTTCGAATGCCTCCCTTGAACGCGACGAAGACGATCCCAACTCAGACCTCCTTCCTATGCACCATCTCACGGCTACAAATATACTTGGCGGTACGATAGCGGAGCTTGATGTTCTTGGACAAACGCTCGCGACACAGATTGCCAGTGCTATCAAACAGCGCGACGACAGGGAAACCAGAATGGTTGTGGTTGGTATGGGATTGGACAAGAGCATGGTTGGAAGAGAAGCATTCAGCGAGCTGATTGGTCTTGTGCTGGGGGTCATATAAGAGGTCGTCGAATTCGTATTGCTTTAGTCTATGCAATGCTCGACGTGATGAACTATGGGATCATGTGCCCAAGCGTTCCTTCGTCAAATCTCGGGTATGTCTTCCGCCCGTCCCCTATGTTCAACCTTTTTCCCTCTATGCGCCGTTTCATGCTGACATTCCAAGTACCGTAACGCCAACCCAATGCAATCCAGATCCGATGCGGTTATACACTCTCGCGGAGTTTGTTGATCAAAACGTCGACTGATTCCATGTCGTTAGCGTCCAACTTTTGTTGGGGCTTGAACTCGGCAGGCATGTGCTCAACGGCGGCATCGAGCGCGGCCTGGAAGTTGCGAACGGATGACGAAAGGGCGAAGATGGCCTTCTTGCGGACCTTATTCTCGGCATCTGAGGTTGCCATACGAACGAGGGTAGGGATAGCGCCGACTACAAGGAGCTGGGACCTGTTAGCATGGCCCATAGGCGCGCAGGATTGAAGACTACTTACCCGTTCTTGTGTTCTGATGTTGTTCTGGACGGCAGTACCGCAACACCATGCAGCATAGCGTCGGAGTTCAGCGTCTTTGTTCTCCAGTTGTTCCACGAGAGGCGTCCACAGTCCCAGGCTCTCGATGTTGTTCGCGTTGTCGAGGTTCTCGATGAGTTGCTCAAAGTTGTCGAATGCGGTTACCCGGTGCTCCAGTTCTGCCTCCTCGTTTTGAATGACTTGCATACTTTCTTGCATCAATTGCGCATCCGAGGGACCTGACATTCCAGTCATGAGCCGTTGCAGCGCCTCAGCGTCGAGTTGTGGCGGCGGTTGGTCGGCGGCGGCGACATCGGTGCGCGAGGCCTCGGAGTTTTGAATACCCCATTTGAGGAGGTTGTTTAGTCCTGGATCGTTCATGTTGTCGGATATGTGTTTGATGTGCGGTTTCTTGTGTGAAGAAGGAAAACGGCTGCGGGGTGTGTAGACATTGAATAATTTTGGCGGGCCTTATGACGCCGACGCCTGGCGAGGGGACCAGCAGCTTCGCGGGCCTTCCATGGGACATGCTGCCCAACACAGCAACGCAGCTGTCAACACCATCAATCACATGGTGTCAACGTGACAAACACAATGGAAACGGCGTGTTTGTGTGAATTCTCGATGTTGACCTGAAATGACATAATCACGACATGCTAGCATCGAGACTTGAGTTGATGCTACAAATGCTCGTTTGGCTAGGTGCACGTTGACTGCCCCTCCGCACACGTGACCAACCACCCGTCGTATTCGGAATGGGCGGGGATATGGCGAGTTGGCGGTGAGCAGCCGCGGATGGCTGGGGACTGACTTGTGCTTGCTCCCGACTTATGCATTCACAGCGCGCCGTCGAGAACACGTAGGTCCTAGTGGAGTGTCTATGATTGCTATACGCCAAGGATTTAACACCGCTGCCTGGCGGTCTGGTAGAGTTGACGTGCGTCGACAGCAGCTTCCTTCATGCTGTGGCGGGGAGCTTGCGTACTCTCCAAGTGCGTACCACCAGGGCAGAAGATGATGGCTCTAGGCTGCACAATTCCGCCAACAGATATAAGATAGCCAATGCCGTGATCGTCGTGAGCCAACTGCCCAAACGCTGAAATTATACACAATCCCCTTTAGGAGCCGCCCGTTCGTGCAAAGCCTCCTTCGCGCCTGCGCTCCTGCCACCCCGCTAAATCTGGGCAAGGCCGACCCGCTTATTTAGCACACCCAGTTCTTGCCTCTGCGCACCAGAAACCTCAACCTCAACACCGCCGCCGAACTTGTAAGCTCCCCGAACACCTCCGTACCCTTTTTACTTTTTCACCGCTAGCTGCATCTCTGAGCTTAAACACTGACGCTCAATTGCTCCAGCGACTCTACACAGACACCCTTCTACAACTCCACGTCTACTCTAATCTCACCCTAATCAATCAACATGGAGGGTAAGCAAGCTCCACCCCTACCGCCCCGTGTCCTAACCATCGCCGTCCACCCTACTCTCTATCTCAATGAGCTCTGCTAACCTCTATTGCCTACTACAGAGGAAGTCGCAGCCCTCGTCATCGACAATGGGTGAGTTGGCACCGCCGAAGCCCAACACCGCCATCCCTGCTGTGGAGGGGCTATCCGCGCCCTCGCCTTATCCGAGCCGCGACGAACCCGTCCACAGCAGCGCGCGAGGGGGCAGAGATGAAACGAGCTTGAGCTGACAGTTGACAGTTCGGGTATGTGCAAGGCCGGTTTCGCCGGTGACGATGCGCCCCGAGCAGTCTTCCGTAAGTACCTCCATCTCCGCCTTATCAGCCAAGGCTGCATCAAGCGCGATTCGAGAGCACTTTCTGACAGCTCGCAGCTTCCATCGTCGGCCGACCGCGTCACCATGGGTACGATGAACCTCCCGTAATTCCCACGCAATCCGCCATCTAACAACACACAGTATCATGATTGGTATGGGCCAGAAGGACTCATATGTCGGTGATGAGGCACAGTCGAAGCGTGGTATCCTGACCCTGCGATACCCCATTGAGCACGGTGTCGTTACCAACTGGGACGACATGGAGAAGATCTGGCATCACACTTTCTACAACGAGCTGCGTGTTGCCCCCGAGGAGCACCCCGTCCTGCTCACCGAGGCTCCCATCAACCCCAAGTCCAACCGTGAGAAGATGACACAGATTGTTTTCGAGACCTTCAACGCTCCCGCTTTCTACGTCTCCATTCAGGCCGTCCTGTCCCTGTACGCCTCCGGACGTACCACCGGTATCGTTCTTGACTCCGGTGACGGTGTCACTCACGTTGTCCCCATTTACGAGGGTTTCGCTCTTCCCCACGCCATTTCCCGTGTCGACATGGCTGGTCGTGATCTGACTGACTACCTCATGAAGATCTTGGCTGAGCGCGGTTACACCTTCTCCACCACTGCCGAGCGAGAAATCGTCCGTGACATCAAGGAGAAGCTCTGCTACGTCGCTCTCGACTTCGAGCAGGAGATCCAGACCGCCAGCCAGTCCTCCAGCTTGGAGAAGTCCTACGAGCTTCCTGACGGTCAAGTCATCACCATTGGCAACGAGCGTTTCCGTGCTCCTGAGGCTCTCTTCCAGCCTTCCGTCTTGGGTCTTGAGAGCGGTGGTATCCACGTCACCACTTTCAACTCCATCATGAAGTGCGATGTCGACGTCAGGAAAGACCTGTACGGCAACATTGTCATGGTATGTTACATGCTACAATCCTGCAAAGCACACAGCTAACAGCAACTAGTCTGGTGGTACCACCATGTACCCCGGTATCTCCGACCGTATGCAGAAGGAAATCACCGCCCTCGCCCCATCCTCGATGAAGGTCAAGATCATCGCTCCCCCGGAGCGCAAGTACTCCGTCTGGATCGGTGGTTCCATTCTTGCTTCCCTCTCCACCTTCCAGCAGATGTGGATCTCAAAGCAGGAGTACGACGAGAGCGGTCCCTCCATCGTCCACCGCAAGTGCTTCTAAGGTACTGGCAGTCATGCGTCCGAGCGATTCATCGACTGACGGTTTTCTTCCTAGCGTGTTCCTGCGTACGGTTCTCGAAATCATGACAAGCCTAGTAGCGGGGGCATCCTTGTATTGGCGCCTTGTTATCCCGGGGTTTTACACATGTCGATTGTCCACAAAATAGCACAGCGGGCCAATGGTTGGGTGTTTGAGTTATGGAGGAGCTTGAGCTCACATGAAGGTGTAGTAAGGATCTTAAGATTGTAGCTTAGAGCCTATGGACACTTTCATATCCCTTACAACTTGTGGTCACCAATGATGATAATGTGATAATGTGATAACGTGAAGTCGGTCTCGGTGACTATCCATTCGTGAGCACGTGTCCATCTCAGAACAAGTTTGCATACATACAAATAAACAGTTCAGCCATAATCGAGACGCGTCTGATTTGTGTCTGCACTTCGACTGAAGTAAAGGCGTACAGACCTGGAGACAGGTGGTTGGATACCCCTGCTAGCGCGGAAATTGAGCACCGGCAATCGGAAAGGCAACAAGCGACGCGTTCCTCTACAAATTGC
>Ga0268250_10000284_pt1 | contig 24771 bp, 25 predicted proteins | sample AgamicAsSfe_FD_200448 | JGI IMG/M metagenome (GOLD analysis project Ga0268250, IMG submission 200448) | Agave microbial communities from Guanajuato, Mexico - As.Sf.e (v2) (version 2) | ecosystem: Host-associated > Plants > Phyllosphere > Phylloplane/Leaf | place: Guanajuato, Mexico | collected...
TGGTCACCCACCCAACTACTACGCAGCCGGTAGAATGCTTAAGTACGCCAGAGCGGACGGGATGGCCTGTTCTCATTCTCCTGTGGTCGTATGTGCTAGAAATGGATGTAGAACATAATATAAACTCTAAATCTTCCATGAAGCTGAAAGAACATGCAGAAACACAGCGCGCGGTCTGCTGATACATCTCGTCTGAGCCCAAAGTGTGTATATGCTAGGGAAAACGCTCGCCACGACATTATACAATAGAGATGATGGGCTCTTAGGTCCAAGGATGGGCGAGACAAGGGTCGAGAGATGTGGTATCAATCATGCTGAGAATTATCGATTATGTATAATGCTAGAATCTACTATTGTTACAATTCATGATAGCGTGTAACTATGCGAATGCTTCCATATGCCATGCCATATTATGCGCCATTTGATATGCCAGAAAATGCAAATCCGAATTACCCATGCTTCGAAAGGTCTAGTCCTGCTTCTCCTCATCGCCCTCCCGCTGCTTCTTCTCCATCTCGTCAAGCTCCTCCTGCGAAGATTTGGCAATCAGCGTGCCCTTGACCAGATGCATAATCGTGAAGCCAACGTTGACAAAGTAATCGATGAAGAGTATGATGAGCAGACCTGCTGACAGGACCCGGAACGTCCGACTGTGCATGTCCGTCGACAGTAACTCCCACGCAGCACATAGTGTTCCGAGCGGGAAGATGGTGCTCCACCACATCATGCTGTAGCTGAGTTGGCGCTTGATCGCCGCCTCGACGATTGCGGAAAGCGCAACAAAAAGCCAGAAGTAGTCGAATCCGAGGAACAGCAGCGCCAGCAGCACGCTCGCACTGTCCAATCCTGATGCCGCCGATCCAGTGAGGAACGTCCCCGAATTGTAGTGCGCAAAGTCCTGCTTGCTGTTCGCTGCCGTGCCCAGAAGTTGCAACGCTGCGGCTGCTTGACCCATCGGTCCTACCAGCACGAAAAGACCCGGCAATTTCGCTGGAGCAGGAAACCCCGCGCTCATGAGTCTGTGGGTGAATATGCTGTACATCATCAATCCAAGCAGTGCACCGTATCCGACGCAAAAATAGGAGAATATAATCATCGGTATCGCAAGGCCTGGAGATACGTCCTGGCCGTAATTGACAATAAGCCCACCCGTCGACGCCGTCGTCACCAATGCGATGACAGGGAGGAAAATCGTCGGCGGCAGCGTCCGATCATGCACAAGTCCGAGTCTGAACAAAGCGATACATATCCCAGCAGCGCAGATCCAGGCACCCGCAGCGCCCATCCACCAAAACACAATCGCCAACGTCCTCGCCCACGGCCCGCCCCAATACGTCGAGCTAACCTGCGTTGCCGTCAAGCTCGACATGGTAAGCCACGCGATGATCGGGTTCGCCCAGAAGCATATCTCTTCGAAATTGCGCGACGTCTGTCTGACAACTGCAGCCGGGAACATTGCGATGCGCACGATCTGAAGAGTGCCGAAGACGACGAGCATTAGAATGAGGACGACGTAGCAGATTGTGGCGAGGGTTTGGATGCCGGTGAATTGGTAGCCGAGACGGTCGAGGAGGATGCCGAGGATGCCCGTGTCCATTGCGAGGGCGAACCAGACGGGGGAGAAGTTTTGGAGGGCGGACATTGTGGGTGTGCGTGCGTGTTTGACGTCGAGGAGGTAGGGAGGCGTCTCTGGTGACTCTTCAAAGCCTTGATTGGCGTGGAGGGTTGGAGCGTCTTCACTCATGGTGGTGGTGGTGGTGGTGGTCGTGGTCGTGAAGCGTGCCGAAGACTGCTTCTACGCGTGGACTAGGTGGGATCAAGGCGGAAGGATGCAAGAGGAAGACGCAGCATGGATGGCTGCAGCATAGTGAAACATTATTTCGACCGCCGATACATTTCGCATGACATTCTAAACCTTGTTGTCACACTCGTCATTGAATCACGAAGGCTTAACGATCCGGTCGGAGTTACGGGCCGATGCGGCAAGATGTTGTCATGACATTGGTAGATGAACTTGTTACACTCTGCAAACGATTGTAGGTGCTGCCACAACCGCGCTTCCCAATCTCATCCAGTACCTCCGGATGTGTCAAAAGCTTCCGATGCGATCTCGTCAGACGAAGAATCAGAGCAGAGAACACTTTTCTTTTCTAACTTTCTCGATGACGCACTGACCTTACCCCGGATCATGTCAATGCTTGGCTGCGGGAAGACGGGACTGACGGGACTGACGGGACGATGCGCAAAGGCACAGGTCCCGGGTAAGCAACGAGACACGACTTGTGAGCGTGATCACTTATGCTGCGATGTTCCGAGTACACGAGAGCGTGCCCTCGTTTCTATGCACTATTGCTTTGATGCCCTCTTGCCATACCACCAATCAATTATACTTACCTGATGGCGGAGGCCGAATGTGCAGCAAGTCCAGATCTTGCGATAACTGGCAAGGAGCGCCGCGAAAGAGATGTGACAGTGCTTGGATATGCTTATATACATACTCCTGTCAACTACTCTACAAAATGCAGCCTGAGAATGCCAGACGCTTGTGCCGTCCAAGTGGCTGTTCGTGAAGTATACCTCATAACACATTTGCCATTCGTCTGTTCCTGACCATCATTACCCCTTCCACCAATCTCTTTCCTCTCTTGCGTATCGATGGCGTATCGATGTCGTATCACACCATAACATCAAGCTCCATCATACAGACTGCCTTCGTACATATGTTGAGGGTGAGGTCTTCCGTGGCCGATTCCTCGAATTAGCTTGCCACTGCGAAACCACAAGTTGCGAACCTTTTCCAGAAAACGCTTGGTGCGGAACTCAGTCTTGGACATGCCAACAGCAGGCTCGTCATACATCATGAGGACCACATCTGGATCACTCATACCTGCCAGGGAATTGCTAAAGACAGAGTTCTCTTGTGTCGGAGTGTTCATGAGTTGTGTGGAACCAGGATCTCCAGTAGAGAGTGCTCGGCTGTGTGCCTTTTTGCGACTCAGTCGAGTCAAGCGCTTGCGGATACTGCCGATACGTCGTTCTTCATGTTCCGAGCTATCGTCGGAGAAGAAGCTTCGAGCTGTTTCATCAATGTTGAGTCCGACTGGTGGTGTGAGGCTCGTCGTGGGGTATCGATCACCGGCTGGTGTCACACTGAGTCTGTCAGATGGGTGCAGGAAGTCTGGATCAATTGAGAAGCCGGCTTTGTCGTTGCGATGTTTCTTGCCAAGCTTGCGTGAGATGGAGCCGATGATGCTCTTCTTGGTCATGGCCTCCTTGTGTTCATCTTGGGACGTCCTCTCGGTGTATGGGATCAGACTAGCATCCATCCTTGGACCAGGTGACATGGTGCGGGCTATCCTGACACCACGATCGACAGAAGCAAGGCTAGAACTTCGTCGAGATCTTTTAGACCTCAACTTGTTGACTCCACTGACCGACCCCTCGTCATCACCATCATCTTCGATTCCTGGTTCTTTCAAGTGCACTGCCGGTGTAGCGGATGTCCACGGAATGCTTTCTGCGTTGTTCCACGGTCTGGCACCTGGAGTGCTTGCGACGTCGATCTTCGGCTTCTGGTCTGACCTGGTTCCCTGCAATGAGTTCGAAGATACCTTATTGACGACTCCAGATCGTTTGGCTGGACCAGGAATGTCAAGTTCAGTGGTCTTCGCGTCTATACTAGGAACAGCATGGCGTGATTCGATTGTGTGGCTCGCTCTGGGGCTCGTCTCCTGCATGGGTAGAGGTGGAAGAGCCTTGTCGAGTAGTATCATAACAGAATCAATGGTTTCATCGCTGGTCTTAGTGATCGAGTCACTCGACGCACGTCTTGGACCAGGTCTCTGCATGCTTTCCTGTGAGCCTAGTTCGCGAATGTCATCAATGGTAGCCTCAAGAGCCTGGTTGCTTCTTGTCAAGTCTGCCTCGGATCGGCTAGGTTTTAAGGTTGGGAAGAGCTCTGACAAACGCATAGACAAGCCATTCACAGATGGTATCGAGATGTTTTCAATCTCGTTGATCAGCTCCTCTTGTTCTTGCAAGTCCTTTTCGGTGTCTTCGGGATTGAGAACCTCTGGAGCATTCGGATCTTCGGCGAAGTATGAGATGTACCTGTCACGCTTGGCGGTGGCAGCCGGCTTGGGCGGTGACAGTAAGATGACGCCTCGAGGCCGAGCTCGCTTCCGGACAGCTTCGTCCTTGAGAGACTCCAACGATCGCGACGTACGCAAACCGAGAGCTTGATTCAAAGACTTGGCCAAGTCGGTTGAGCTAAATTCCAGCGATGGTATGCCCTTGGTGTTGGTAATCTTGCGAGACAGATAGCTGTTAGGAAGAGCTACTGGTACAGGGGTAGAAGAATTGCGAGAGCTAGCCCTCGCGTCGCCACGCTGCCTGGCAGAACGAAAAGCTGGAGGTTTTGAACCCAGCATCCTGAGGTTGGTGGTTGAGGCCTCTTCCTGAGAGTCCTCTGTGACGTCCGGAAGTCCAGATTGGAAATGTTTCATAGCTGAGAACCTATTATCGGCAGGTGCCGATGTCACAGATGCTCTAAACGATGAGAACTGAGGTTCAATCTCTTCCGATTGTCTCGTGGAAGGAAAAGCGGAATACACTGATGGCTGTGTCTCTGTCACGATCTCGTCGATGACCGCCATGCTACTATGCTTCGACTCTGGCAGAGGTGGCAGTGTACTGTTGCGCATCGCGATGGAAGACCTGGTCCAGCTGACCGGAATGTCACCAGCACTTGCAGGTCGAGACTCAATGAATGGCTTGTCTGGAAATCATTAGCCGGTAATTCATTGTAAATAGGAATTACTAGACTTACCGCTCGCGATTGAGACAACTCGAGACGCGGGCGTCAATTCCAAACTACTCTGCGGACGATCTTGTGTCTCGGTGTCTTCTGGTGCAGATAGAACCCGAGCAGCAATTGACGTTGCCCAATCGTCTTTCTTCTCAGCAGACAGAACTCGGTCAGCGACAGATGCCGCCCACTCGGCCCTATCCACAGATATGCTGGCAGTAAGCGACTTCGACGTTGCATCTCCGACGTGTTCAGGTTGAGGCTCCACTGGAGGTAGGATCGCTTGCTGAGTGTCGTTCACAGGCTCCTCCTCGCATTGTTCCAAGTCGTCCGTGATCAGAGGCACGACATTCTGCTCCCGCACCGTTAGCGGAAAAGTTCTGAGCAAGTCAGCGATGTAACCCACCTCTGGAATGCCCCCTGGAGCAAGGCGTGAGGGCACAGATTGTCGAATGCGCATTAGCACTGTCTTCTGCTCTTCCTGACAAGGCACGCTGAATGGTCTATCCCGATGCTTGACTCTCTCGGGATCATCAGAGAAGCTATGCAGCGTGTTGACTGTGCGCTCAGCGGGTAATTCAACGAGCTCGGCAACCAGGTTATGTGCCGAGTAAGATGCATTGGAGGAATTGGCTGAGATCGGGATCTCGCCTGTTTTCAAGATATTAGCGGTCACAGATGTCCAGATACACTCGGTGCAACTTACCATCATCAACTTCAGATGGCGGTTCGACTTCATGCTCCGCGTCCTTGTCCAACAGTACTAGTTGAGTGTGAGTGGTGCTGATGGTATCAACACGGATCGAGGAGACTCACCATGCTGCTGCTTCTCATCTAGGTAACTCTCGGTAGACGATGCTACAGTGTCATCTTCTGAAGCTGCCAGTACTGATGAGCTATCGGCCTCTGGCTCATCCGGTAACAAGAAGGTTGAATCTAGCAGATTCGGTGTCGAAGCGAGCTCGCCATCCGATGGTGAGCCAATCGCAGCCCGAACAAGGTCACGAGTAAGCCTTTTGACGCTTGGATCAGTGGCGGGAAGCTCTGCAGGTCCACCATCATCAGAAGCAGTGTCGCTCTTTGAGCTTCCAAATGGCGTTGTCTTGACCGGATCTTCACCAGTCACACGCTCTTCAAGTAGATTCTTCACACGCTGCACAAAGCCAACATAAGGAGCGTCATTGGCAATAGCCTTAAACCGAGAAAAGTCCTGGTTGTTCCGAAGCGGCGATGGCGTAGACCGGAAGCGCTCATTGCTACGAGCACTTGAAGGTGTACCTTGACGAAGACCTTCAAGTGAAGGATGCATAATTAGAGGTTGTCGTTGCATTCTTTGCTCTGGTTATGGTCAGTGATGCCCAATGATCACAATACGTTGAGCTTACCTCGACCTTGTGGAGGAAAAGGGTACGCAGTGAGAGTACGAGGTCCAGGCATTGGTCGAGAGTAATTCGATCGGCTTTGTGGAGCTCCATAAGAGTCACTCCATGCTGGCGATGCGGGTCGTATCATTGGCCGACGGAAGCGTGCTGACTGCTGGTCTGGGAAGCGTGGTCTATTACCAGGAGGGCCAGCACTCTGGAGACTTGTAGCAGACTTGTTGTTCTTGCCCAATAATCTTGAGGGATGATGGGATGACGTGAGAGAGTACGAGCGACGACTAGGTTGTGGGCGGTCTGATGCGACGGAAAAGTACCTGAGACTTTATTAGCACGGTAGTTATACATGTTTGGTTGTGTAGCTTACTGCTTGTCGAAGCTTGATGGTGGAAGACCTGGTGTCGGCCAGGCACCTGGAACCGCGGGCTCCCTTGCACTATGATTTGAGGTTCTCGAACGTGTAGACTCAGCGCGGCTGTATTGGGAATAATGTGAAGACGTCCTTGAAAGTGGAGCGTTTGCACTTGGTCGACGGACAGGACGATGCCGGATTGGCTTGAAGTTGCTTGCGTCGATATCTCCAAAGTCTGTCGTGGTCCTGAGCATGCCCATGACAGCAGTACTGGAGAATGCATCCGAAGGTACGTGTTGACTACCTTGACGTGTGTGCTGTGACATCGAGAAGTTCGACGCTCTGCTAGAGCGCCCTGCGGCGGCGACATCAGTTTCTGTGAGAGGCATTGTGCAGCCGTGAGCATGTAGCAAGTCAACAAATGAGAGGTACTGAAGACAGGACTTGATCGGCTATGATGCCATGGGGTCAGAAATGAATGTACGACATGACAAGCAGGTTGAAAGAAGTTGTTGTTTATCACAACCAGGAGTCTGAAACGTGGACGAGTAAACTTGATGAGTCTCATACACGGCAGGCACGAAAAGACTTGCGCCTGCATTTCAGAGCTTGTTTCTTGGACTTCACGTTGCAGGTGCGACACACGTGTACAGTGAGATATTATTGAATTAAGCATAGAATCGTGTTTCATGATGTGCGTCAGCCAGTCGTCCCTTCCATCATCCAAGTAACGCCTTGGGTATATTTTACATCATTACAGTATGCACATATGCACAGAAAGCTAAAGGAAAAGACCGAGATTTGACGATATAGTGTCAAATCAACCCACCAGGCATATTCGCAGCAAGACTTTGCCTTTTCCTCTCCAGGTAGTTCTTGACTGTTCCACCCAATCTGTTCTTCTTGACGTTGAGTGGTATTGGAACGAGATGACTCGGGCTTGGCTTGTCTGATATTTGGCTGAGTATCGGCAGTGCTGTGAAAGAAGGCCTCCTACTATTGTCATCATGATTGTATCGAGGCTGAGTACGAGTAAGTGCCACTCCCGCGGGGTCGAATGGACGGCGTTGGGATGTTGAGGTTTTTGGCGTGGAGGCGATGGAGGAGGCAGGAGATACAGTCGAATCAGTCGACCTTTTGGGAGGCAGGAACGTCGGCGTTTCAGGACCAGAGGCATATGCAGAGTCGATAAGATTGGCGCCATCTGCGATAGGCATTGCCGAGGGCCGTCTGGATGATCGTGGGGGCGTCGAAGGACGTGGCTGGTGTACAGGAACGGATATCCTATGAAACTCGTTGTTCACTGACGCCCGCGCCGGGGCAGTGTCTACTTTCAACACTGTGACAGGTGACATGCGAGGAGAAGACAACACAGAGTCCTGCCTAACGTGCTCTAGAACTGGAGATTGTTGCTTGATCGTCTGTTGACGTCCCGCTGGAGCATACAGATTTCTGCCCGCTTGCTGCTCGCTTTGTGGCAGCTGAACAGGAGGAATCGCAGGCAAGGGCTTCTCAAGGATCGCGGAGTTTCGCATACTTGCGGGAAGATCTGTCGACTGCCTAGAGGACTGGTAAGATTTGCGCCCAACGAGACCAGTTGGTGTGTTGCGCCGACTAGCGATACCCGCACGACGAGCGATATCGTCCACGGTAGCCTGTAGGTGAACCATGCCATTGGTGAGTTGTTCCCCTTTGTTGTGGAGCACCTGGAAGCATCTGTACCAGCCCTCGGCGTTTCCCTTCATTGTCTCGTATGCACTGATGAGCTCAGGTGCTTGATGCGGCCACTCTGATCCAAGTCTTTCAAGATACTTGTTTAGCTCTAGAACAGCATCTTCACCCTTCCTCACGTCGAGGAGTGATGTCTCCATTGCTTTGCGCGTCCGATACATTATTCGCTCGATCGCATCGTTGTTCTCGAGAATGGACATGCGAAACGCCTTATCACATAGCATCCGATTGAACTCGCGCGAGTGTTGAAGCGCAATCTCCAGGCAGTCTATCCGTTCTCCAATGTCTTTGATTGCCAACTCGAAGTCATCCATGGTCTCTTCAGCAAAGCTATCAACCTCATCGATGTGTCGTTGCAAGATCTTGACAACTTCATCTTCAGACTTTGCCAGTCCCTTGTGCAGCAAGTGTATGCCGAATGATATCTGTGCGACGACTTTCCAGAGAGGATGGAACTTGGCATCTGCAGTCTGGCGCCAGCGTGTTGAGTAGCCCTTGTCTAGGTCGTCATGATTATCAAGTAATTGCTGTCTTCTTGCCTGCACGTCCAGCGTGAGTGACTTCCTCCTGACACCTGTATCGGCCGAGTCCATGATCGACTCTTCAAAGGCTCCTTGCATTGATGGTATAGGATGCCGCGACAAGCCAGAAGAGCTGAGGAAATCATCTTCATCTTCAATAGGTTTTATCGACAAAGGCGAGGCACGAGACTCGTGAGGCTCGCGAGGCTCGTGAGGCTCGTGTTCGGACTCCAGGCCGTCGTGGTTGACCCCATGTTCGTGGTCGCCGGAGGCTATCGCAACCGGCAAGGACATCGTATTCCAGCCTTGACCGTCCTTCTAGATGCCTGATAGTGTTCGAAATGAAACTTGAGAGTTCTTGATAATGCTCGATCTACGAAGTTGGTAATGGCTTTCTATGAGCTCGTGCGTCATGCAAGTCGCATGATTATAAGGAGATTTCCAGTTGAGCGTGCTTCGAAAGAGAGTCTAATGCGTAGGGCGCTAGTTGCTGGGAAAGAAGGTATGAGGCGCTGAGTAATTCGCTAAACGATGGACTGATTTTCGTAAGTAGTGAGCGGTGGTGATAGGCGGCAACCCCGACCGAAAAGAACAGACTGAGCGAGGGTGATGTTTGAGAGTAAGCTGGAGCTTTCAGTCAAGGGGAAGATGAGATAGTAAGGTAGTAGTAGCAAGGACCCACAACATTGCTGGGTGCTGCTGAAGATGGAAAAGAGGTCTGTGTTGGTCTGCGTGGTCTGTTTGAGAGTGAGCACCCCACTCAAGCAGGAGTCAGGCGAGCGAGCGGGTGCTAGGCATATGGAGCGATATGGCGAGAGGAAGAGGGTTGGAAATGCCTAAAACGAAGTGGCAGGGATGCTGAATTAGAGCACAAGACAGGACAAAGGCGTCGAATCTACGAAGTTACCACACCATGCCAAGATTATGACCTCGCCAGTCTAGTCCTGCTAGTCCCGTTACATGCTTTGTTACATCGGCCTCAGCGTAAGCTATCTCGACTTGGCCTGCACCAGATGCTATACTGGCATTCGCAGCAGCGGTGGACAAAGGTCTGAAGTATCTTGAACAAACTCGACTGTGATTAAGGTCTCTTACTTGCCCAATAATCAACAAATAATTGCCACGACGCTGAAACGCGACCGGCTCAGATCCGGCCTAGCGCGGCTCCAGCCACCTCCACCGGGGTTTCAGCTAAAACCTTATTTCACAACACCACAAAGCTACAACCGCATCTCACGTCCTGCGATAAGCCTGGATCTTATGGTTCGTTATCTTTCATCGTTCAGATATGGATGGTCTGAGAAGCCATATAACGACTTGAAGAACAATGATGCATCCTGTATTTGCAGCATTTTGGAGGCCTATAAATCTGGAAGTCTCTTGGGAAGAGTGCTCCACGGAATCTGCTCACACTTGTGCTCTGTGACAGTGTCTATGGTCAAAACGAGCATGGAGCCAAAGTCAAAGTAGATGTCGGCCTTGAGTTGGGCATGAGTAATTGACCAAGGTCTGAAATTCTATGCCTGCTCGAACACAGCCATAGCATGACTAGGACGGCGGAGCGTATAGGGAAGATGATAGTGAGAAGGAGATGGGAAAGGGGTGTTACCTAATCCGGAAATGTGACTCCCTGCTGGCCTCCTCGTGTATCTCATCACAACCACACCTCGTTTCACCTCCAATACAGAGAGATATTCCTGTAGTCAAGATATTGTTGTGCTTTAGCGAACCGTGTATCTGTTGTCTCGTAGTCGTAGAGTGGCTGATACACTCTCGATATTCATATGTTATCTTGACTGAAGTTGGCACAATCATGGCTCTATCAATGGTCCAAGGATATGCTGCGACATACATGCCTGCCTTTGCTCCAGCATCCCAGTCCATCTTGCAGAAAGATGTGTTCATGAGCAACGCCCCAGCGTGCCAGCATGGTCAACTCAGCTGTCATAACACGACTCTGGTCGAGAACTTGTGCTGCTTCAACTATCCTGGCGGGAAAATGCTGTCTACTCAGTTCTGGGATACTTCACCGCCGACTGGGGTGCGTAGAGCGGTCCCTTGGGAGGTTGTCACCACTAACATACTTTAGCCTTCTGATTCATGGACGCTGCATGGTTTATGGTATGCCAAGCCTAAATTTGCAACCACACCAAACATGAACCAATGTACTGACATCGCAATCATAGGCCAGATCACTGCGATGGAAGCTTCGATGCTTACTGTGACTCCCATCGCAAATACACCAATATCACCGACATTCTGCGCTCATTCAGTGCCGATGACCTCCTCAACACAATGAGTACCTATTGGAAGGTCTCATAGCCCTACATCTACAGATCCCTTCTTCCACATCACTGACCTCCTACAGGACTACCAAGGCAACGACCAAAACCTCTGGTGGCACGAGTGGCAAAAGCACGGGACCTGCGTCAGCACCCTGACGCCCTCCTGCTACGGCACCGACTACCGTCCCCAAGAAGAAGTCGTAGACTACTTTCGCGCCGCTGTCGCCGTCTACCAACAGCTTCCGACCTACACCTGGCTCGCTGAAGCCGGCATCCTGCCCTCCAACACGAAGACCTACACTCTTGACGAGATACAGACCGCACTGCGGCTCCGCCACGGCGCCGACGTCAGCTTGGGATGTAAAGGTGCAAAGTTTGATGAGGTGTGGTACCACTTCGACGTCAGGGGCAGCATGCAGACGGGGCAATTTGTGGCGAGTATCCCTGATGGTGGGAAAACTACGTGTCCACAGGTTGGCATCAGATATCCGCCGAAGAGCGGCGGAGGCGGTGGTGGCAGGCATCCCACGCAGAGGCCTTCGAGGACTGCGGGCCCGATTCCCACCGGTACTAGCGCGCCGTTCACTGGCAAGGGCGTGCTGAACGTATACACCGCCGAGGGAGAACGACACGGCTGCATCATCAGCGGCGGGATGTGGTATGTCAGCGGGACGTGCGCAAAGTTCCTCGCAACTAAGGTGGACGAGGAGAGCGCACAGGGCGGCAGGACGTTTTCCTTACGGTCTAACAAAGGTGACTGTGGTGTCGTCGAGGGGAAGCTGGTGTGCGCCAATTCGATCAGGAAGCCAAGCACTTTCAGCGAGAACGAGGACGGACTGCTGGTGCTGGGACATAATGCAACGTTCTTTGCGGATACTGTGCCGAGAGGATGGAAGCAGGTGCCGGTGTACACGGAGGCGGAGGGGCACAGGACGCAGTTGACCATAGCGTGGGGGACTGTGTAGATCGCAAATTCATGCTGAGATATGTGAATACGATCTTGTGTCTTGACCATTTGAACACAAAAGGACACATTCGGGAGAACCGTGGACGCTAAAGCGTTTGAACACTATTCATACATCATTATTTGCTCTTCGTGCGTCCTAATCAACAGGCCTGGCCTGGCGTGGGCTAATGGTAGACGTCTCGATGCTGGCACTTGAAGCATATCTCTCTCTAGAAGGCCTCGTTTCCCTCGATCGGGGATGAGCATGAGCATATACGCCACGACGCTGATGATGGCCTGTTCAGCATTCTCTCCTTGACGTCTACGCCCCGCCTGAGCCGCTGAGATGACACAGGCTGCCATCTCCTGTCTTGCCAAGCTGCAGGCTCCAAATCAAGCGTGAATACTAGCAGCATTTAGGACTCGAAGCGACGTGATGTAGTGGTCCCAGGCATTGAGTTCATACGTGCTTGGAGCTGCTGGGGATGAGCTTGAGCAGGAGGTCGCGTATTGCTACTTCTTCGACACAGATACTCTCTCATCAGGGCAGATCTTGCTCAGAATCCTTTCGCCTCGAGGAATGTGTCGATCTGCCGCTTGTACCAGCCCTGAAAAGGTGTGATCAGATGGCGAAACACCTCCATTACTATGCGCAAACATACCTTGATCATAATATGTCCCGTCAGCGGATTTATCTTGACATATTCAGGTTTTGGCGACAACGTGGACTCCAGCTGTTTCCTCAATGTTTCCAGCTCGCCCCCAAGCTTCCGCACGCGGGTGAGCTTTAGATTTCCGCCAGACTTTGCTAATTGATATACAGGCAAACCCTGTGTCGGTGTTCGTGTTACAGTGTATGGTTCTGACGCTTTCAGTATATCGGAGGAGGCGGAACTTGTGGTGGATGATATTTGTGTATGGAGTGCTTCGGGAGCAGACTTTCTTGCCAGGGATATTGTTCTTGTGACTGGTCCAGATCGTGGTGGTGATGCCGGTGGAATGCTTGACGCTGTTGTAGTGGGTGCTTCTGTTGCGAATGTGCGGCGAGCAGTACAGACGACACTGCGCCTTAGCAGAGGGCTGGCAAATCTGAGGGTAGTGCTGGACATCCTGCTATCGTGCTATGTTACCTTATGCTATGCTGTTGGCCAGGGATACTGCCCACACTTTTCTGGCGATGTCCTTCAGGTTGTTGATCACGTGTCGATCACTTTGATGATTTTGAAATCAACGCACAGCAAAAGGTCCCTCCTTGAACGCGACAGCAACCTCTAACCTTCAGACCAACTCTCAACACACCTCAACATGGCAGACCACGCACCCTCATCAGCCGCGCTTGTAGATGGCACATCAACCCATGCTGCACCGCCAACGAATCACGATCTCCTCCCCAAAATCATCCCACAATTCGCAGACAGACACTTAGTATATCCATTGATGGAATTCCTCGGGAACCAAGAAGACCAAGATCCGAATGAAGTCAACCAGATGAAGCTCGAGCTTCTCCGGGAGACGAACATGGCAGACTTTTGTGCGACCATCGACATGCAGATACGTGACGAGGACACACCGCGGCAAGAGTGGACGCAGAAACGAGAGCAGGTACTAAAAAAGAACGAAGAGTACGATGAAGCGACAAAGGGATTGATGGAGCTGATGGAGAACTCGGAAGTCACAAACAATCTCAGGAGCGACAAGATTGCGAACATGAACTACCTCAAGGAGAACCACGGCGTGACAGACCAGCAAGTGACTCAGTTGTACGAGTACGGACAGTTTCTGTACAGCATGGGAGACTACGATGCAGCGTCAAGTCATCTGATCACATACAACATCCTTGCGCCCGATAGCGAGCAGACCACAAACTCAGTCTGGGGACGTCTGGCGTGCGACATTCTGCTTCTGCAATGGGAGGAGGCCGTCAAGACCATCGACAACATCCGAGAATCACTACAAAACCGACCCTTTGCCAATCCTGTATCCACATTACACGCCCGTGTGCGATTGCTCCACTGGGCTCTATTCCCACTCTTCCACAACGAAGTCGGCCGCGAAAAGCTCGTCGACCTCTTCTTCACACAAGACTTCATCAACTCCCTACAGACAGGCTCACCATGGCTCATCCGATATCTCGCCACGGCAGTGATCAGCAACCGGAACCGAACAAGCAGCACAGGCAAGAACAACACATCGGGAGGTGCAACATACCAGAAGCAGATGAAGGATTTGATCAGGGTTGTCAGGCAGGAAGGATACGAATACCAGGACCCTATTACCGAGTTCATCCGGGCTCTATACGTCGACTTTGACTTTGAAGAGGCACAGAAGAAGCTGGGCGAGGCGGAGAGGGTGCTGAAGGCTGATTTCTTCACTAACACATGCGTGGACGACTTTGTCGAGGCAGCGAGACATCTCATTTCAGAGTCGTACTGCAAGATTCATCAGCGCATTGACATCAAGTAAGTGTAGACTCCTGTATCAGGAGTGTATATATCGACCAGAAGGCTAACATTTTCACAGGGATCTGTCAACCCGTCTCGGATTGAACCAGGACGAGGGAGAGAAATGGATCGTGAACCTCATCCGGGATACTCGAGTGGACGCAAAGATCGATTACAAGGAGGGCACTGTCGTCATGAACCACCCGCCACAGTCCGTCTACCAGCAGGTCATTGAGAGGACAAAGGGTGGGTTCTTCAGGACTCAAGTCTTGAGTGCTGCTGTTGCGAGATAAGGCTGGACGTAACTCTGGAGTATGTTAAAGATGAGCGGATGTGCAAGTACGGGGATCAAGGTGCAGATTGAAGAGCAGCGATCGGCTGCATGCATTGGACGTGTGGGTGGTAGATCTACAGCGCGAGTGTCTGGTGCCTGGTATAGGACAGCGGCGCAGGATGAGCGGTCGCTCGGGTCATGCGAGTGAAGCAGTGCGGACGTTTGGGCATGGATGGCATGAAAAAAAGCACTAAAATGATTGCAGCCGCAACAGCAGGGCTGATAGTGGCTGTAGATGGGGTCCATCTCCCTCATCACCCGGAGCCAGATTGGCTCAAGATCTCAAGATCGTAAAATATATGTCATATGCGAAACAATGCTGATGCTCTGATGCTATAATAATACAAGTCCTAATGCCCCCGCGCCACCATCATGATCATCAACGTAATGCAACATGCCGTAAATGTTCACCTTGACCAGCCTTAACACCGTGCGTGTCTCAACTCTGCTGCAGTTCCTTATGTCTCTGCCAACCGCATCCCTCAAAAGCTCATGGCCACCACAACCGCAACCACCACCGCAAACAAACTCGCCCCTCCCCTACTCGTCTGCGCATCATTCGTCGCACTCGCCTCCGTCCCCTGATAAAATCCTCCAATCCCACTCTCCGTCGACCCGCTCCCCGACGCCGTCCCTGTCCCGCCACTGCCTCCACTCCCAATCAAGTTTCCGCCGTCGCTCGACCCCGGGTTCGTGCCTGCACCGACACTACCTGGCACGGTGTTGACGCCAGATGTGGCGTATGCGAACGCGGAGCCTGTACTTGTTGCTTTGTGGCCGGCTGCTGAGGCGCTGGAGGCGGAGGATGCGGCGGCGTTGGGGTTGTATCCTATGTTGTCGCCCGTGGCGAAGAAGCTGCCGAGGATGGTCTGGTCGTTCGTGATGGCGACGGAGCTGTTGAGCCCGCTGTCGGCGTTGTACGTATATGCGCCTGATCCGGTGACGTTGGCGCCGGGTGCCGGATCGTAGCATTCGACTGTGATGTCGAGGATCTGCGCGTAGAAGTAGCCGTTGGCCATGTATGGCGAGTTCCAGTCGATCAAGCCGCCGGCCCAATTGATTGTGCCGTCGCCGTTACCTGCTGAGCCAGCGGGCCAAAGCGAGAGCATGATGCGCGATGGTGTCTGTGGGAATTGGTAGACTTGCGTGGTTGCGTTGAAGGTATCCACGGCGTGGACTGTGCGTAAGATTTGCCCGTCGACGAGCCAATCGATGTGGTCAGATTGCCAGTCGAAGGTGTAGGTGTGTGTCTCCATGTTGCTGTTGGCGGCGGTCAAGTTGGCACTGTTGGTGTAGTTGAGGGCACCCTGCCAGTACCAGTTGGACTGAACGTGCTGTAGATCCGCGCCAACGAATTCAAAGTCAATCTCATCGCGTACGTTTGATTGCATGATGAAGGCTGTTACTACACCACCGCCAGCGGATGTGCGCATCGTTGCTGAGACTTTGCCGTACCAGACGAAATGTGTGCTGCTGAGGAGTGTGCCGGCAGTGCCCTCAGCCATTGTGAGGAGGATGGAATCATTTTGGTAGACGACAGGGACGCCCTCGGAGACCCAGTTGACATCTGTAGCATTGCCGAGGAATTGTGTATTTGGTGCGACGTCGGAAAGTGTGTTCATGGAGAAGTCGCCGGATTGACATGTCGGATTCGCGATGCAAGAGGAAAGAGAGAAGGAATACAGGGGATCGCAGCCTCCGAGACAATATGCACCAACACCACATTCACCATATACTAGTGACGTGCGTTAGTATTATGGCTGCCTATAGATTCTCGTCGAAGCATCTTACGCGAACAGCATGGTGCTGACTCTGGGCACTTTGTGTTGGCATCACAGGTAGGTGCTGTTGTTTGTGCATTGACGAAAGCTGCAGATGCCGCTAGTATTGTTGTTATTGTTATTATCCGTGTCATCTTGCTGTGGTATGTGTTCTTGAATGCGCCTGCCGCTTGCTGGGTCTTTCGAGGAAGGTCCTCGTCCTGATCTCGTCCTATGATGTCGCTGATATCCTTGGAATGTGCCGTCTGTTATCCTAGCAACGAGTGTATGATCGACGTTCCTAGCGTGTATGGCGTGTCAAAGAGGGTGCAGTATGTTTGTATATGGGAGTAATATGTAGAGACTGTGACTGAAAGTGAATAAGACGCGAAGATGTAGTATGCGAATTATCGAAGGCTGCTGCGACTATGAATACAATTGCCATCGTGGAGGCGATGTTATTTTAGACTGTTTGGCGGTTGCCCCCTAAGACCCTGCACAGCCCCTGCAGGAGGAGTACAGGCGATCCTACTGGCAACAAAGCTTCACTCTTTCGACCGCGCTGACTTCCAACCTCCTGAGCTTGCAAAGCACCAACACGAACATATCATATGCTCATGCCGCAGAAAAACAATGTCATGGCATGCTTGCTGCAAAGTCCTTCAGCGTGACTCACGATGCAGTTCGCGTCACTCGATACGCCAGACGCGTTCGTGACCTCTTATCGATGTGAGCTTCCTACTCTGGCCAAGGCTAAGTAAATAACCTGCTGAGCTGCCAGTACTGCCAGCTACATCCTGCCAAAGACCGAACGTTCGCGCCATCCAGCTGGGTCTATGCGAATCTCGACAAAATGACCTCCATCCACAATCCCTCTACAATCCTCTCGCCATCGGACACGCATACAATCGTCTCCATTCCCCTTGCCAACTCCACCTTGATAATCCGACGATATCTTCCTTCTGATGCTCCTGCCCTTTCTCACCATGCAAACAACCCTCGCATTGCCGTCAACATGCGTAACACATTCCCAGTCCCCTACACAGTCGCTTCGGCCACTGGCTGGATTGACTTCTGTCGAAACTCCGACGACACACGTGCACCCTATCCCATCGAAGTCACTTCGCCGCAAGAGCGATGGCCAGTGAACTGGGCTATCGCGTGGACCGGTCGTGGCGAGCCCGGTGTAGGTGAAGTAGTGGGCGGCATCGGCTTGAAGTTCAATGGACAGACCGAGGTAGTGGCACAGTCCGCTGAATTGGGGTATTGGCTGAGTGAAGAGTTTTGGGGCAAAGGCTGGATGACACTGATCGTCAAGGCTTTTGTTGAGTGGACGTGGCAAACATTCCCAGTGAAGGATTTCGCTTCTGCTGTGTCGTCTGGAGGAAAGGAAGCTTGGCAGGCTACAGGCCTCGACAGGCTTGAGGCTGAGGTGTTCAGCTGGAATAAGTGCGGCAGTGAGAAGGTGTTGGAGAAGTGTGGCTTTCGTCGTGTGGGAATTGGCAAGGGGAAGATTCACAAGGTCATTGATGGCGTGCCAACCCGAGGTGATGCGGTGATGTTCGAGCTACTCAGGCAGTAGAATTCAGATGCATAGCTGGCGGAATGAAGCAGAGGTTCATTGAACGACTTAGCGCATCAGGAGGGTCTTCTGAGAAGAGAGTGGTAGTGCGAGTGCCGATGACGGCATAGAGGACAAGTATCGTGTTCAGTAGCAGCGGTAGTGGCAGCGGCAATGACGAGATGTGATATGGTGGATGGTGACGAGGACGAGAGGTTCGTGAACAGTGTCGCTAATGCGCATCGTGGCAGTAACATTGGTAGTGGCAACGGGAACAGGGCGGAAAGAGCAGTGTCGTGGTAGATGGGGAAGTGGAGGAAATGTCTGTGAAGAGTGCCGTCCCTGAAAGTAGTGATGAAGTGTAGGTGTGGTGATATTCAAGCAAACCTGTCCTACACGCAACGTCAAACTACTGTAAAACACAAGTCGTAGCCAAATCTGTACGGCACTCTTTCATTCCCATGTTATGTTTGGAGTTTTGAGCCATGATCTCGAATCATTGGCGAACATCGTCGAGACGTGGACAACAGGTTCCGTGACGTCGAGCTTCTCTGCTGGCCTGTTCCGCCATTCTCATCAGGTGCATACTGAGAAGAGGAAAGGACATGCAACATATGAGCCTGGGAGGATGTGTCTGAGTTGAGAGTACACCTGGTGCTGTATCTCGACACGCCACACCATATGATACCCTTCAATGGTCACTGAGCGCCGCTGATTATCAAGCGCTGGATCAACATCAACCTACTGGGCTACAGCTTTCACATAGAATACCCGGACCGCACCAAATGACGTTGCATTCTAGGATGATGGCGTGCCCGATCTTAACGGGGGTAGAGCCAGAGCTACAGCCAGCTCTAGCTCTGATGACCACCGAGTGGCAATCGTGCTTTGAGTTTCGAGGTAGCTGTGTACCTTGTCACACTGCAGATAAGTATCAGATACAAGTCTTGTACCAGATACACGATAGATCGTGCTCGATCGTGACTGAATCTTGGGCAATCTGAGCAAGGCCTGCCGCTATCTGCATGGCCGGTCACAGAGCCGCCGCCGTCGTCAATTCTCATCTCGTACAAAGGCAGATAATGGCAACAGCTACTATCTCTGGAATCAGGCCAGCACCATGCCAGACGGACCTGAAACCGTAAAAAGCTCCTTGAACGAATAGGGTACTACGGGTTGCAGCAGTTTCGGCGCATGGCCCGCCCTAGCTGACGCAGATCAGATCGAGCTGCGCTGGGGGTTCGAAACCTAAAAACGTGCCCCAACGCCGAGAAGACGATGGGATAGCAGTGGCGAAAGCACGACAGTGAACTCTCACGTAGACGCCGTTTCAGTGTCTGTGCCCGGGGACAGTGCAGGACCGCGCTCCTAGCCTCGACATGAGAGCTCCTCCGTGCCTTGTGGTTCGTCGGAAAGCAATCCTTAGGATAACAGAACAAAGACATGTCCCACTTCCCAGCTTATCTGAGTTTGCGATCGAGGGGCAACGAAGGATTCGCATGGGTCGGCTATCTGAGCTAAGATTTCAATTTCAATCTCAGTCTCATGCCGCTCGCGCCGAGAAGATGCGCGGCTGCTCAGGCGAGAAAAATCGTTGGGGGATGCAAAGCAGGAGCTGGCCCCGGGAGCTGGCTCGAGATTGTGTGACCAAACTGACAATGCGATGCATGGCGGGCGGCGGTGGAGAAGAAAGCGGGGGCGATGGATGCTCTGGCTGAAGCTTGAGATATTTGAGTATCTGCGGCTTCTTCTCATACCGTTCTCAAACGGGACAGACGGACATAAGCGTGCTGACATCAGAATGATTAGATAGTACAGATGGGTAGACTAGCTATGGCCTCCCTTCTCGATTAATATTCGCACATCTCTGAGGCAGTTTACTGAGCTGTGAAGAAAGTGCCCCGGCAGATGTTCTGACAGATTGCGCATACGGTTGACAGCGTGTTTCATGTTTTCCGTACGGTCCTCCTGCTCACTTTAATGCTATGCCTGTCACTTCTGGCGAGTGGGCAGCTCTGACACACGATGTTTTGAGTTGGCCACACAAACTTCGTCTACAGCAGGCTATCGACAGTACACAGGAGACAGGCACATCTTGGTAGACAATACAGGCCTGCGCCGGAAACGAATTGGCAGACGTTCACGGCTCGATAACCGAAATCCTCTATCGAAGGTGCCAATATTTCCTTCCGCTGTGCTTCGCGCTGCCTGCAATGCAGATCGATTGCCACCCCAGATTGGGCTAGGGAGCAGTAGAAGCTGTCGACTGCTCCTCCGCTGCCCCTGAGAGACCAAACGTAAAACCTCTCTGAGCGCTCCCTCAAGGCTGCTTAGCCAATGATGACGACGCAAGTAACAAAGGTGGAAGAGAAGACGGAGACAGCATCCGTAGAAGCGCACGAGGGACTGGAAACACCAGCTCCCGAGAGAAACTAAAGACGTATCGGTCCTAGCGTTTCAGCCGTTTTGCTGCAAGCTAATCTGCAGAGCCGCTAAACTAGCACGCTGAATTCTGCCCCTTTGTGTTTTGGTGATGTGATGCGTGTGGCAGGAAGCGCTCTCCGTTGCTGTTTACGTTCGCCAGGGCATCTCAAATGCAGCTCGACAGCTATTTGGAATCAGAGGATGCCACATACGAAATGAACGGCACGGGCGACCGAGGTGTGCTACAGTATTCGGACAGCCTCGGACATAATAAGGATTTGGGAGCGCAAAAGCAACTGCCGTTATCGCTGCAGAGGCTGCGGAGCAGAGAGCAGAGACTCAGCACTAGGAGCATGCCCCGAGTCTTCTGGAGACAGCTTTCTGAGCGAATTTGGGCACTGCACATTGCACACACGTACCGTGGAAGACAGCAAGATCCGAGATGGCGCTAGTGGCACCCGATCTCATAAATATGGAGAAGCCCGTTTGGGGCCCAGCGATCCATTCGCACTCGCCAGACGCCAGGAGAGCAAAGCTCACCTCTTAAACCGGAGGACACACCTCATTCTCTGAAACCACATTCACTTTTCCATCTCATTGTCCATCTCGTATCCCATCGCGAGCCATCACACTTTTCAACACATCAGACATTCCGTCTCGTCCCATTCAGTCTACAACCCCAGCCTCATCTCGTCTCACGTCATTTGTCACGGCCGAACTCTTTCACGGCCGAACCCCTCGGGAGCTGTATACCAAGCTTAGCCAGTCTCAGCAAGCTCCTTCTTTACATTCTTGAGCAAGCTCCACCAGCTTCCGCCGCCTCTACCACATCCTCCACATCATGCCTCCGATCAGATCACTCACTGCAACGAAGCCCATCAAGACAGAACGGACACACGAAGAGAACCAGGAACGGTAAGCAAGCTTTTTGTCAACTTATCCCTGTTCTTGTACTAACCTCTGTTCAGAGCATACATTGCAGCATCGAGAAGAAGTGACCGCAGCCTCGAAGCACGTATTGAGTCTGCAAGAAGAGCATCGGAGATTCACAAGCGAAGAACAGGACGCTCATTACGAGTCACGGAACAAGATGTGATCAATGAAGAAATGTATGAAGAAGAAGACGACGATCTACCGTCACAATACAGACGATACGCTGCCAATTTCAACACAAACTCTGCAGAATTCAACCGAAAGGTGCAGGCATATCTTACCAACCACATGGCAGTAAACACTGCATTCAGCCAAGCTATAAATGGTCAACCCATGACTGGTCAATACAACCAGCAGTTTCCCATGAACCAGCCATGGGCTCAACAAGGCATGAACCCAATGCAGCAGCAAATGTGGCAGCAACAGCAAATGCAACAGCAATACAATAGCCAGATGATCGCCCAGCAGATGATGCACAATGCGAACAACAACAGCAACAACAACAACTTCATGCAGACGCCACTCCCTTCGCAATTCCAGACACCCCAACAGAATTTCCGCCCGACCATGCCTCAACGCAAACCTACTGTACAGCAAAGCAATAACACTGCGCCCGCAAGCAAGCATGTCTCGCCAGTCCTCAACCGCAACGATGATTCCCGTCGGATGTCCGCGCCCATTGTGCCAGCATCGTCTTCAATCTCACCTCGCAGTCAAGTACAGTCTGGTGGCTTGAGCAATGCGCAACGTACAGGATCGGCAACATCTCTACCTGCTCTGCCTATGCAGTCTACATCTATCCTGCCGACCACAGAACAGTCATCCCCTGTTCAACAACAGAGCATGTGGGGACCGAATGCGAATATGGATTTGGGTCCTCTCACTACTTCGCTGCCTGCTGAGACTCAGATGTTCCTGGGCGCCAACCCAGGCGGGTTCTCCATGAACAATGTGCCTCTCAACCCCCTCAATATGAACAGCTTCTTTGGCTCTGTTGCAATCAATGAAAAGTCGCAGCAACAGCCATTCTACAGCTACAACCCCAACAACTACAACAAGGGTCGCAACATGCACCCATCCTTCGATGGCATGAGCCAGACTCTTGCACCTGGTGCACTCGACAACACTGCCGACCCGATCAACTGGACCACACCAGGATCTGCTTCCACCTTGTCGAACGAGTCTGCCGCCACTCCATTCTCTTCCACATTCACCCCTGGCTTCGCTGACCCTATGATGGGTAATAACGACATGTTCAAGCTTCAGCAGCAGTACAACATGACATCGTCCATGGCACAGCCAAGTGGGTTCGTTACTCCTGGTGAGGCAGAGTGGTCTGCTTTCATCGACTCTTCCAACTGGGACGAAGTGGCCACCACTACATGATGGGTCGACGTCTCGACATCGATTTGATCCTGTCCCGCCTACTGCGTGCATCGCAATATGCAAGATACTTCGGAGTATACTTCCAGACATTGTTGTCACCGACTGTATATCGATCGCTGTGAAAGCGATCACGGCTTCCCGTCGAAGGTCACTCACTCGGAATTGCTCAATTGCTGCAACAATCTCGGGGGGATGTAGCTGATGCTTCGGCACAGCCTTGCTGGTTAGGACGAAGAAGCGCGCTGTTTGGAGGCTTGAGGTGTGATGGAGACAGAAGACGGAAAGCATGGACGGACGCATGGACGGACGCATGGACGGACGCATGGACGGAAGCATGGACGGCATGGGCATGGACGGTGGTATGCTGTAGCAACACTACTCGACTTCTAAAAGCTATAAGCGCTATTCTACGATTAATGATAATATTTCGTTCGTATTCATGAAGTCTTGCTATTGCATTGTTGCTAATCTGCTCCTGCTGATGTTGTTGTTACTTGCTTTTGTCATTTACGCCACGAGTCATGGTTGACGATAAGGTCAAATGACGTCTCAAAAACCATCTGTCACTCAGTAGTATATCGATCTCCAAAAAGGTTATAACGAGTCATCCTTGTCCTCCTTCGTCCTTCTCGTCAGGTCTTCGTTTCCCTCACAAAAGTCGTGGCCCTAGCGACATTGGCAGCACCTCCGCGGCATCTCTAGCACGCCTCGCTCGGCTGAACATCCATCCTGCCCAACCCAACGCCTCGCTTCACCCACGGTCGACGACCTCGTGCGATCGAACCGATCGTTGTTCGATCGAGCGTGGGATCGGGAAAAAGAGAAGCAGATTCTGCAATCCACTCATTTAGGTTGTGCGTTGGGCGGTCCATTTTTCAGGTCTGGACTGTGCTTGAATGGGGAAGGTTGCGGGAGAGGTTAAAGCTTGTGGTTAGTACGGATGGGCAGCCTTTCGACCGAGTGGGCGGCGGGTAGCTCGGGGGGTGGGTTGTGGGTTGAGGGCTGTGAATACGGAGCAATTATCAATGACCTTGAGGGAGCTGATGAAACTGAATAGAGATAGGGGGGATTGATTATTATCGAGCACTTTGAAGATTGCATGCAAAGATGGGGATGCGATTGATGGGCTTGTCGAGGATTACGGCGACGACGAGATTATGATCCGTTAAAATGGGTTGCTCCTTGCAAAGTTGCATCTCTTCGTTGCCTGCTCCTGGCCGAGCACCTACTGGCTGAATCCCAATCAGGGGATCGCCGAGCTTCGGCGTCACTGACAATTAATCAATTCAGGAGGCTTGTAATCATTTTCGTGTCGCCGATTTGGAATTCCTATTGATTAGTAGTAGTAGTGAAGCAGCAGGTCAGCTCCTGGCCTCTTAGCCTCGGCATCACGTCGCATGCGGCCTCCCTTCCTGCAATATTATTGGGATGATTACACAGCCATCCAGTGTTCGCGATTAGAGGTCCCACGCATACGCGCGAAGAACGTGGGTTCGTGTTCCACACAAATCTTTCTGCTGTCATCTCTCCACCATCATCATTATTACTGATCAGTGACAAACTCGCAATGCACAGGGAGGAGTCGAAGCCGTTCGGAACCAGTCCAGCCGTGGCTAGCAGCGCAAGCAGGAGCCAGGAAACAAAAAAGACGCAAATTGCGGGTGTGATGCAGGCCAAGCGTAAGGACGAACGGAAACGTTTGCGAGAGCCCCTCTCTCTCTGGTTCCTAGCCTCCTAGCCGTACCAAGATTTGGGGTTGGAGACTGCAACGGGGCAATGACATGGCTGGCTTATTTGGAATTCGTGAAAATCCTTCTTTCTGCCCTAAGGCGGGGTTCTGCTCTGGGTTCAATTTGTCATTGCAGTAGATCAAATTGTACAGTACGTCTATGCTTCATAGTCCATCTCCGA
>Ga0268250_10000285_pt1 | contig 24716 bp, 14 predicted proteins | sample AgamicAsSfe_FD_200448 | JGI IMG/M metagenome (GOLD analysis project Ga0268250, IMG submission 200448) | Agave microbial communities from Guanajuato, Mexico - As.Sf.e (v2) (version 2) | ecosystem: Host-associated > Plants > Phyllosphere > Phylloplane/Leaf | place: Guanajuato, Mexico | collected...
CACATACGACCATAGGACACTGAAAATTAGGCTTCCCGTCCGCTCAGCCATATACAAGCAGTGTACCGGCGGATTAGTAGTTAGGTGGGTGACCACTAGCGAATCCCCGCTGTTGTATGTTTTTGGATTTTTTCCTTCAAGTTTTTTTTTTGGCTTACGGATGAATGACATCGCGAGTGGAGGTCGTGTGGAGATTGGATGACTCGCCAGCGCACCGAGCACCTGACAGCGAACGTCTCTGGTTGCAATAGTTAATACAAATTCATCACGTATCGTACTTGAAATGGTTGTGTGGCTCTTGTGGCGGATAAGACCCTAGCTCATGGCAATGTCATGCTGCTCATTGAAAAGTATCGAGACGTGCATACACACTTCCAACCATCTCTACTAGCATCCAAATCGCACTCAGTCCTCAGCCGAAAACTCAACATTGTCTTCCTCTTCTTCTGAATCGTAATCAAGCATTTGCGACGAGTACTCTCTCATAGCGTCTCCACTCGCAAAATCCAGCTCCTCGGAGGTTATCGACTCCACCACCTCTGTGATCTTCTTGCAGTCCTGTGGACCATACTGCGTAATCTTCCACTCTTGAACCATATCGGCGAGTTCGATACAGCCGTTCTTCCAAGCTCGATAGATGGTTCTTCTGTAGTTAAGGTTGTCTCTTCCTCTGATATCTGCACCCGTGGTGAGAAGATAGACGGCGATGTCATACTTGCCTGCTTCTGCGGCTCCCTCAAGTGCTGTCCTTCCATTGTAACCACCAGGAGGAGCGTTGACATTGGCGCCCGCTTTAATCAGCAACTCGAGCATCTCGCTATTCCCATTGATGGCTGCTGACTGTAGCGCAGTCATGCCATCAATGAAAGCAGCTGGTGCATTGACATTTGCTCCAGCAGCTATTAGCTTCTTGACAATCGAGACGTTGTCGTGTGTTGCTGCATATTGCAAAGGCGTCCAGATTCTTCCTACATCGGCCGTAAATGTATTGGGAGAGTTCGGCATTGCACCCGCATCGAGAAGCCGCTCCACCTTAGCGTAACGTTTCGACATCGCAGCATGTTGGAGAGCAAAATGGAGTCGCTGTTCAACGTAATTCACTCCCATGATTCGGTCAATTTTATCCGGATTTAGGTCGGTTTCCAGGAGGATTGCGTTTTCAAGAATCGAATTTTCGGAGCACAACGCAGATGCGTAGGCCGCGCTCAGCTGGCGGTATCGCGCTGTTCTCTGTTCTTTATCGAGAACTTCGGGCGAAAAAGCCAGAAACTTCCTAAGTGGATCTGTTTTCTGGTGTTCCAACGCGACCTCGAAAGGACTCTCTCGGGTGAAAAACATGTGTCGATCGTCAAGGTCTTCTAAGCCTTCACTCTCAGGATCGACAGTGTCGTAGGGACAGAAGCCAGCCCGGAGCAAGATGTCAATCATGCTACTGTTCTCATGTCTTACTGCTAGCACTAATGCCCGACTTCCTTCACGAATGGTATGTCTACTCAATTTAGATGCTCCTTCAATAAGAAGATGCTCTGCCAACTTTGTGTTCCCTTGGACTATTGCGTCGCACAGGACCGCTAGACCTTCATCTGAGTAGCTGGCTACCATTGTGGCGCCATTCTCGCTCAAGACCTTGAAAACTTTTGGATGATCCCTCTCAAACGCAATCCGAATCGGCGTTTGATGCTTAGGTACGGAAGACCAGATAGGGGTTCTCTTCGAGTCGAGTGCAGGCAGAAGCAACGCATCTTCTGAGGATTTGGCATTAACGTCGGCATAATGGTCGATTAGCATACGAGCTATGCCCGCGTGACCGTTCCAGGCGGCGATTTGCAATGGATATCTGTGACAGAGTTGGTTAGAGTTCGCTGCATAATGCAACAAAAGGCGTGTGAGTGGCTCATCACTTCTCAACACTGCGATGTGCAAAGCTGCCATCCCATGCATGCTTTGCAGCTTCCTCTCAGACATAGCTATATCTCTGCGGAAATCGTCAGAATGACCAAGACCATATGCAACCCCGTTGATGTCAATATGACACTTTAAGAGATACGTTATGAGTTGCATATTAGAGTGTTGAGCCGCTGACGCCATCACACTACCATAGCCGCGCAGATCTGTTGAGTTCACATAGAGACCCATTGATATTAAGGTTTCGAACATCGTGACACTGTCGGTGGTTGCGGCTGCCTCCAATAGGAGCCACGGTTCTGATCGTGCCTCTTCCAAAAGTGCGGGATAATGGCGGAACAATATACGCACTAGATCCATACGATTCCGTAGAACGGCTAGACGTGTAGCGCGAAGTAGTATCCGTACAGGCTGGTCCTTGGTGCGGGATCGAAAGGTGAGGAGAACCTCCAAGATGCTGCTGCTGATCATGTCGTTTTGTCCGGGATCTTCTACCCTCCACTCGGACTGACTTCCCATCTCCATAACAATGTCTAAGACAGAGCCTTCAACCCAGCCATTTGCTCCTCTATATCGAGCACGCCAATCGTCTGCTCCGTGACACAACAAATACTTGATAAGGTCCTCCCGACGGTTGTAAACTGCCATTTGAAGAGCGGTGACTTCTCTTAGAACTTCCATATCTCCACCTTGAGCTGATCTCGCGTTAATGTCTACTCCGACACCGACCAGTCTTTCCACAAGAGGCAGGTCTCCGGCTATGGTCGCTTCAACAAGAAACTTTTGAGCAAAGTGTTTCAGCTCCGTATCCAAGGTCTGGGAAACAAGCAAACTCTGAAGGAATAATGTATGATCGTTGTCTTTCGTGCGGCGCGTCAGATTATTGAGGATCTCCTCAGTGTTGGTTTGGATGGACAACACATAGTGGAGTAAAGGATGTACGTGGCTGGCCAGTTTCGGAATAGAATGCCGTTGGCTCAGACACACCTGCGTTTGCAATGAGGTATCGGGAGGGGCGACAGTTTGTCTACTGAAAGTCATTTCCCGTGAAGAGTCGTAAGCCGGCTTCGAGAATAAGAATGGCTTCGTCCATGGTTCTGTAAATTGTGGCGATGGCGATGTTACAACCCTGAGCCATGTTTCGCTAGCGGAGTTCGGGTTCGATATCGCTGTTGATACGTGCACGGTAGATGCAGAGATATCGAGCTGCCGTATCAAGGGCGCGTCAGTATGCTCCGGCAACTGTATATCCTCAGCGTCGAGAACAATCGCTTTATCGGCGACTTGCAGCGATCCCATATGCTTCTCTTGTTCATCAGTGAGCTCAACATCTTCTGCAAGAGGAGTTGATGGTGGTGTGGATAACTCAATTCCCGGTGGGGTTCTAGAACGCGGAGGAGGGTTGAACTCTGTCCAATCTGTTCAGTGCATTCCTTGTTTAGAGACTGTCACGCTTAGGCAACGTACGCGATCTACAGCGGCTAAACGTAGTTTGATGCTGTTTGGCCTTCTGTCTTTCCAGCCTCGACTTCGATAGGGTAACGCCGCGAACCTTTACACGCGTTGGTCCATCACGCTCTTTTAGACGGTGAAAGATGAAGTCCCATTCATCTTTACGGATATTCTTAGTGACGCGCCACTTTTTGAACGTCCGCTCATATTGTGGCTTTCTTCGTATCAGTTAGTAGCGACCTTTCATCAAATGACGTGAACCCACGTCCTCTGGAAGCCTTGATCAGCCAGCATTTGTATCACATCATGTAGTGGTCGATCTTGGTGGAGGTAGAGGTTAAGGATGGCTTCTCTACGCGACTCCCATTCGGCCTCATCTTCTTCCATTCTCTTTGGCATGTTGTTATGTATTCTTTCAAACGGGCGCTGACCGTCGCGTTGGGTGTTTCCAGGGATTGTGACCCCTGCTTAGGTACACGGGTAGGATTGAGCGCTAAGCATGACCACGACCTGCTCAAGGGAATCATGAAAGTACAACCCGAGAAACAAAATATGAGTAGTTGAGAAAGCGAAAGAGTACGCTGAGAAGCCCCAAAATAAGCAGCAAAGTGTGATGAAGAAGCTGGGTGTGTTAGTTTTCGGGAGATGAGGCTGGGGCTGGACTCGGTTTCACGCCATTGGTCAGTCTCCAAATCATCGACCGGGTTCTTTGGCCAGCCGCCAGACTGCGCCTCCAACGTTGTCGATTGGTTCTCTCCGGAATCTTCGTCAGAACTGCGCCTGAAATGAAACCACAGCCATGCGAAGTGGCAAAGTGGCAAGCATCATCATGTTAGCACGAAGAGTTCCAGAATTCATGCCTGAATACGCGTCGAGGCAGGAACGGGAAAAACATGAAACGATGAGATGATTGGGTTAAACCAGAATCTTTCTTACATTGTGGCCGTACGGTTTACTCGGACGCACACTCGCACTTGCCACGAAGCTGACCGACGTTGACGGCTAGGCTCAAACTTTGTCCTCGAACCCATTGGCTGTAGCCGTAATCATCTATCGTGATTTCCTTGCCATCAATACTTCTGAAGAAACGCGTGGCTCACGAAGTACATATTTGCTCTTGGCCGCTGTGTCTGATGAGGTATCAGGGTAGCACGCGCGATCACTTCTCTACTTGTAGATCATACCAAACATCACGCTGAGTCTCAAGATAAATCACTCAAAGCGCCATTTCTTTACACTGTCTTTCCCTCACCTCTTCGCTCCTTTCGACTTCCCGAAAACTTACCCGTATAACCTATAATATATCGATATCGGTCTTCACAGACTTACTTTTCGCTCCCTCTCAGATGGCACTCGACGTGCAAAGCATCATTGCCATCATCGCGTTATTGGTCACATGTCCACCGACATGCTGGCTCCTTTACAAACTCTACACTCGATATAGATACCGAAGACAACAAGAAGATGGCAAGCAAAATACCTTGGAGTTAAAGCTTAACAAAGTTAATGGAACATAGACACACTTCTGTCGGTCCACAACCGATTACCAAGCACAATACAGGACGTCGCAATTCACTACCAGTACTCGCAAAGGTGGTTGCTGCAAACAAACATCCTATCAGAAAGACTACTGATCATAAAATATCTGAGCGATGTCGGTATGATGACCCTTAGCGGACACTCAGCCTCCTTCCAATATGGGAATCGCTGATGCTCTATAGGTAAAATCAACAGTCAGACTGCGCATCGCTGAGCGCAACAGTCTGAGCAAAATAAATGAATATAGCAGTTTTGGCAAGAGCGGCATTTGAAGAGAGTGAAAGGCATAAGGAAGTAGGCTGGCAGCATGAGACTTCAAGGAGGATATTGTATTGCTGCCTTAGATCAAAGAGAACCAACATTGTCAGTGGGAGCTGCGTGGTCTTCTCCAACTGTTTTGGAGAATTCGTGATCCGGAAGATGGGAAGAACCTGAATCCTTCTAATAAGAGTGTGGTTGTGGAAAAGAGTCGCTACTATGGTCGGATCAACCTTGATGGGGCAGTTGTCACGTTCACTGGATTGATGCGAATGCGACGGCTGTGGCCATAAACTTATCCAGAAGAACTTGTTGGCCATTTTTTCGACAATGTCAGAATCGAGCTTTTTCTCACACACAATCACATCACATTGAGAAAAGGAAAGACGGGAGCTGACGGACCTATTGCTGGTATACCTCGTTACACCGTCTATCTACATGCTTCGAACTTTTCAAAATCGCATTTCGGGGAAATAAGTCTCAAGACATTTCATCCCCTTCTATATGTATCACCGAGGCTTTGTTTAGATTCAACGTCGCTTTCCCAGCATCTCCTTGCCTAACCCATCCCGGCCCTCTTCACGAGTAATCTGCTCTGCAGCCTTGACAAGATCGTACGTGATATCGTCTCCAACAACACTATCTTTTTTGTACGCCGGATGTGTTTGGACAAAATGCCTGATCCACTTGGCCGCAGTCCAGTATGTACCGTTAGCGCGCTTACGGATCAAATCCAAGTAGGTGGCGAGATCGCAGCGCGTTTCAACGTCGACGTTCATGCTGTTGAGATAAGACTCAACAAGCGGAATAAGGCCGGGGAAGCCATTGCCATCGGTTGAATTTGTCTGCCCATTGATAATCTCGTTGACTGACATTTGCTCATACTCTTCCTCAACAGGGCCGGTAGGCGTCGCTGGACGACTGCCGTTCCTCACAGGTGTCGATGTACCTGTTCCACTGGGCTTGTGTGTCGAGAAGGGATTCTTTCGGAACCAGAATTTCTGTGTCGATACGGCGTCGCGGATGTGTGCTGTTTCCATGTTTTCGCTCACCAATGTGATGGGTATGTAGAAGTTGAGATTGAACGAGAGGATGGCACGGGTCAGAAGCACGATAAAGATCGAGAAGGCAGCGTTCTCGAAGTCAGTAATTTGAATCTCCATCGGACGGAACTCAACACGCCAACCCATGTCAGAACCAGCTGGCGGCGGCTTGAAGCGCATGTGCTGCCAGTTGGTTGACTGCAAGTTTTCAAAGTGGTCGGCTTTAGTAAGGTCCAAATCCTGGAGGTCTTCTGCGAAAACGACAATAGGATCACGAATGAAGAGGTGAGCAAAATGTGTCGCAAGAAGATCATCCATGCCGCCCTCAACCAGGCGCTGCTTGATGTCGGCGTCGATAATGAGATCCGGGTCGAGATACTCAGGCCGCAAGCGAGGATCCTGGGAAATGTAGGTTGAGTTTGACGCATAGCGCGACTTGGGTAGTCTCCATCGGTCGTTCTTGAGCGGCTATCGCGTGTTAATAAATCACTAATGCTAGCGAATCAGACAACTTGCCTTCTCTCCTAGTTCTTCCGGTGTGCGGTCATCGACCGCTCTGCTAATTTGGTTCCATCGCACATCGGTGTCGGCCAGGAAACCCTTATAGATTGGTGTCGCCGCCGTCAATGCTAACAAGATGGGTGCTATCGGGCTGAGCTGATCGTACATCTTCCTTCCTTCCTCAATGTTCTTTGCTTGGAAGGTAATCTGCAAGCAGCAGCTTCCCATACCAAACGCCATGGCGTCCATGTGGATGTAGTTGTCCTTGGCAGCACCATTGCGAACGTCGTCATCTTCGGGCCAGTTGTGCATGTCATAATTGACTGTAGGATCCTTCCACGGCCACGGTGTGCTCTCGTCCTTGAAAACTGGGACATTTACTTCGACCTTCCGGCCCCTGCGCCAACGAATGTTTGCCGCTAGGGTAGGAAAGCGAATATGCGGGTTGGCAATTTCATCCGGTACAAATTGGGATCGTAGCTTGGGCCCAGAAACAGGATATGATGGTACGATACAATCGGCCGATCCGAGACGAGGGAATGTCGTCAATGTGATTGGAAACTCGCTCTGTGCCATGTGATCCTTGGCTATGGCTCGTCTGCAATAATTGTGAGCTACCGACTGATCGACGATCGAGTAGGCCTGTCTACCTCCATTTCATGTTTGGTTCAACATCAAGCAGGTCCTTGAAGCCAATGCCCCATGGCTTTCCGGGAGTTGCTTCCAGCATGAACCTCCCAAATTCGGGATGGAAGACCGGTGCAGGGTTATCCTTTGCGCTGGCATGGTCAGTACGCAACTTCGATATGGGTAGTCAGGCTCACTCGGCGTTTCCGGTTTGTAGGTCAGGTACCCCGCCGCCTTGCTGCAGAAGTTTCTCGTCGTTGGCCAGCGCAGCTAGGATATCTGCCTGGCGGAGCGACAATCGGACCTTGTGGTTGTCTTGATCATAGCAAACAACCAAGTACTCGATCTGGATGCCGGTTAGCCCAATGTTGTGACGGACATGCCGGGTCCTTCACCTCGTCCCCCCAAAGGAGCGCATCCCTCTCCTTGCCTTTGGCATTGCGCCAGATGGCGAGCAGTTGCTGTCGATCACATTACTATGCATTCCTTTCGGGAGTCTTCACCGAGCATACTTCAATTCCCCATGACCTGACCTGACCAGCAACTTTCTTGGCCTCTGGCCAGTCAAGAGGCGTTCCTAGGGCACTTGATATGATATTAGCGAGGGCGGCGAGAGACGTAGCACGGATCTCACAGCAGACCCATCCCAAGTTCGTTCTGTAAGGCGTTACGGTAGGGAGTCCAATGCGGGTTGGTGCACGGGCGGGCCGAGCAGACGTGTGAATGGGTGGCTTCTGGTTTTGAACGGCGATTGCGGGGAGGTGTTCGGGGAGCACTGCAGAATATGGGACGTTTAGCGGGGTTTGACGCAACGCAGGGCTTTTGCAGTTTTGAACGCGCTGCAGACGCCTCGGTTTCCTGCGTTATCGAAAGACCGTCGAATGGCAGACGATTGAAGGAAGAATCGTTTCTACTTGCTTCCCGTGGGTACGCGAACGAATTGCAAGGCTAGAGTCGGGAGTATTGATTATTAATGCGCAATGCAGTAAGCATATGCCTGTGACACTCTTCCGAGGGGGAAGACCCTGCCGACGACGCTTGCCTCTTTGGTAAGCTAGACACAACATCACCTCACTGTGGTACTGCTGCCGTGCGCGCAATCCATCTTTCCTTGCGTGACATTGTTTGGGCATACTGACAGCGAGCCCCGATGCACGACTGCGCATGGCGTCTTCTTTTGCTGTCCACCAAATGCGCCTCGCCTACCGTTGTCCTCGCCCACGTGCACGCATGTCGCTACGCTGTGCAAAGCCTTCCCACTGGTGCAAAAGCATGGTCGCGTAGAGAATCCCGATTATGCATGTTGAGAGAGGATCCCTTCGATACCGTTGCCGCGGGCCGCAGGAGTGGCATGACACCTGCTGCCGCGCCACATGCTGGCTGAAGGGAGCAGGCGACTCATCTCTTCTTCGCTGGCGCAAGCAATCTTTTTTTCCTTTGGTGGTGAGCACTTTTGGGCCAAGCAACCGCCATTGCGGTACTGCACGACACCAGGATCGGCTGCTGCTACGCATGCCGCATAATCAGCATCACACACCGTCAGGGTGCACATCGCCTTGCATAATTGGGGCACCAGGTTGCAAGGTTATCGTGTCCTCGCTACTCTAGGCCTTCCGTCGTTGCTTAGGTCGCGAGGTGCAACCCCGCCGACTTGTTATCTGACAGATGATACAATATGCGGGGAGCCTCGATTGGCGGTGCTGCACAGAGCGTGTAAATTGGGACGAGCCCGCATCAGTCCACGACTGACGCGAGTGACGCAGCACCCGTTCTCACGAATACAGCGCGTCAGCCATGATACGATTGCAATAAGTGGAGTAAACAGGATATAAGGTATTAACTTCTAAATTCAATAGCTCCTACGTCGCTAGGCCTGAAAGCCGGTGGTATCTCTTTACGAACGCCTGTCAAAAACCCCAAAGGCTCGTACACTTCTAGCAAAGTGTGTCGTACAGGAATGACTAGAAGAATAGCTTCACCGTCAGATGGTAAGCGCTTGCTTCGGTGCACCGAAACACACAACCCATGATCGAACCATCCTAGCAGATGGTGATATACAGAAAACGCCTTCTCCCAGTCCCCGGGCCTAGAAGCCCTGGTGTGTGTATATATGCCAAAATGCAACTGCTGCTACTAGAAGACAAGCAAGAAATAGACCGTAGTATACGTAAAGCCCTAATGCTGGGGGCAGCGGGTGTTTTGGGACAAGTGCGGGCAACATCGGTGTGTTGACACACAGAGGCACGGTTCCTTTCGGTTCGCCGTCCTCTCCGCAAGTGACCAAGTCGTCTTCATTTGGACGACATGTAAAGAAATTGGTATATGAGACCGCCGAGATATTGGAGGAAGGAAGTAGTGATCTCTAGTAAGACCAATCTGTGAAGACGAACCCTTCCTGTAAATGCAAGCAGTATCTGCGCCAGCGTTCCTATGTAGTGAAGATGATCGAGATGTACGATGATACCGGTAAATCCAAGAAGAATGTCGAAGCAAATATGTACTGTTCTGTGAATAATCACATCGTTGGTGAGCCATGGTCAATGGACTTGGGTCGTAAATTTGAGCTTGTCATCGCTTGCTTGCCACCCATTTTGCGAGTCAACTTGGCGTAGTCTGGATAAGATGTTAGTAGGCAAGCCTAACATAGGTTGTTGGCCGAAGGACTTACGTAGACCACAAGCATTGCACAAGGTTCGAGCACCGTCTGGCCCTCTTCGCCATTCAGGGGTCTCGGCTCTGTTACAGCTATGGCAACGTCCTGGCGGTGCGGCCCGCTGTTAAGAAGTTAGTGTCAATAAGTCATGGTTTGTATCAGTGGCACTTACACCTCGCTTCCGGGTCTTATTGTCACCACCAGCAAAGCCACCCATGCCCTTGGTGTCATCGCCGTAGTTGCTTGCGTTGTCATCATAGCCATTCATCGGACGGTAGCGTGGGTCTTGGGGAGGCTCTACGATGCTCGCCTGGTGGTGGTTGAAGACGACTTCTCGCATCCGTTGAAGTGACATCTGGATTCTCTCGCTCTGCTTGATCATATCATCGACCTCGTCTAACCTTGGCATCGACTGTGGTGTCAAGCCAATGCGTTGGTTCTCATGCGCACGTTGTCGGTAGACTTTTGAAAATTCGGCAACGCGTCCGGATCCATCGGCCATCTCGTTGAGAGAAGCCTCAAGGTCAAAACTCTCTAGATGTCGCTTGACCGACTCGCCATAGGGTGCTAAGCTTGAGCGACCAATCTTCTTCTCTTCTAGCCGAGCCATCTCTGAATTATCCTGCCACGGTTGCGGGGCATACCGAGGTGGAGCCGAGTAAGTTGAGCTGGCTGGGGGGTAAGCCGAGTTGGAAGCACTTGCTGAAGGCGTGGATGAAGGATAGTTAGGATACTGCGTATACGGGTAATGATGGTTCATGGGTCCCGCCGAGGAAGGAGCAGGGCTCTCGTAAGTGGCTGATGGTGGTGGGGGATACGATGAGTAAGGAGCGTTGGGACGAGCAACGCTTGGTGGCGGAGATTGCGTGGTCTTAAGTGGGTGTAGGGTGGGCAGTTTCGGATTGTGTTGAGGAGTAGAATAGGGTGGCCGTGGTTCTGAAAAGGGCGGGCGAGGCAGAGAATCTGACTGGACTTGCGGCGGCTGCCGGGAGACTGTAGGTGATGCTGGTGCACCGACGAATGGGCTTCGCGGATAGGTGAAGGGATTAGAAGGCCCTTGGCTGGCGTGCTGAGGATCGGATGGAAATGGTCGTGGCCGTGGTTCAGCGGGCGAAGCAGCAGCGGAATGTGGATGGTAGTGCTGGGGCGCTGAAGTTACCGCTGAAGGTGGAGGCACTGTAGATGGATATGACAGCGGCTGTTCCGAACCTAGGGCCTCGTGTATTGAAGGCAGCGATTGACGGGCCGTCGGTCGTTGCGTCTCTTTCTCGTCGCCAGACGTCCTTCGTGATTCGGGAGGAGACAGTAGGCCTCCAAGCGAGCCGGGTACTGCGCTGGCGACTGACGATTGGTGATTGCTATGCAGATGCGGCGGTCCCGCGTAGGGATGCATCGGACTAGGCATGGCGGCGGCGACAGAGTGTTTTCTCTGATACTCGACCTCTTCGCGCTTTACTCTGTCGGCATCCATGTGGTTGATTGACGGCAAGCCGATGCTAGGGTGAGAAGTCAGAACCCGTAGGTCGGGAAGGGAGTGGTGGACCAAACAACATACCTCTGCCTACTGCCGGCATCCATAGTGTCCATGGTGGGTCGTATATCGGGCGGGAGGTGGTGGGATACGACAGCGAACTGCTGCGGCAACGCGATGGTGGGGGATCGTGGGTACCGCGACGTCAACGTACCTTCCCGCACACCGTCAACGCTGGAGTCGTTCCTTCCCGCACAACGTCAATCAACACGATGGTCTCAAATTGCTCCTTCCTCCGCAAGCGTGGCCAAGCAATTCGATCGGATTCTTTCTTCCAAGAAAACCCCTCGGTGATGTTGCAGTTACCACCTCAACTCAAATCTGAACAAATGCGACGTCCGGGAGTCCTTTTTTAACGAGTGGATCAACAGCCAGGTGGTGTTGTCGAAAGTGTTGTTGTTGCTGCTGCTCTTTTCTCTTCTCGATGCTGTGGCTGACGTAGTGTCGCAGGCACAACACGATGGCCGTGGAGGATCGTTTGTATGGATGCACACTCAATGACCGCAATCTGCGTCCTTCTCTTACTGTGCGTCACTCTTGGTGCTCGGAGGTGGCGCTGATGTTGGGTGATGTATCGAAGAGATGGGCAGGTGTGACATGGGCGGAAGAGCGGCGATCAGGCAAAACTCGTGATCTCACTGCAAGCTACGCGGAATTCAGCGCCTCCTCTATGCCTGCAGGCATGGTGTGAGAGGAAACGAGGGCTAAGACAACCGCAGCGGGCTAAAGCAGATGCGATCGGAGATGAACCGCTCCGGCAGCGAGTAGTCGCTCAGTGTGACGAGGATGTGCGGTGGACGGGCAAGGATTCTCTGGATACGGCACGCCTGTTTGTCCCAGCAAGGATGTGGGTGGAGAGGGCGGTCGCTGGGTGTTCTTGATGCAACACTCGAGCGCTCCAGTGGGCTCCTAAAGCGTACACGCAAAGGGCAAGGATATGCGACACGCCATGGCCGCCCTTGCAACGCTTGCCCGATCAGATCGCATAGCCCCTAAAAGCAGCAAGTCTGAGTTTTCAAGGCGCAATTGCGATGCTGCATGACGGGCCCACGTCCGTTGGGCGGTGGCGGCTTGGGGGTGGGCTGCCTTGGACGCGTTTCTTCTGCTCGATCCGCAGCCGTTACGACCAGGGGCAAGCATCGCGACCGCCATCCGCGCAAATGGGCACCCCGCGCACACGAGGTGAGATGCGCCCATGCCCAGAAGGGAACAGCCCGCCGCCATGGCGCGAATTATCGTTGTGGCATGCAATCGAGATGCAACCGAGCTTCCATCATGCATCCACCCCGGCATGCACCCACGCCTGTCCTGTCACTCCGTGCCTTGGCGTCGACAGCCAGCGAACTGTCACCCACAAGGACAGACGCATCGCACACATCTTTTATCGGTACCGGACCCTTCTCGTCTGCTGCGACCAATGTGCAGCGGCATTGTTGGGCAGCAACACCCCGTCCGTCCGTAGTAACCTCCTGTCAGGCACTTAACTCGATACCACTCTCGGGAATCTCCATCGCCACAGGGGTGTCCGCACATCTGAATCGGTGGCAATGCGATTAGTGCAGCGGGGCTGCGGACGCCAGAAGCGTCTTCACAGAAAAGGCACATAGTGCCGAAGAACCATCTCAGCTCGTCAGATCCCATCGGCCCGACAGGCTTCGACTCATGAGCTTCCATCAACGTCTGAGCCTGTCTTATCGTGTGCACTGGGTAGCAAAGGGAGTTTATCAGACCATGTCTCGTTACCGCTTTGTCCTACCTGTGCCTCCCAAGGTAGTTTTGTAGGGGTACCTATCGATTACGTCAGTCATCGCTAAACCCCCTCAACCATCTGCACTGGCTCCATCTCGCTCCGAACTATGAAGCACTAAGCATTTGACCGTTGACGCCTACACGTGTTGGGTGCAACCCGGAGAGCTCATCTTCTGCACGACGGCATATGGGTGCGTTCGCGTCTGTAAAATGTCCGTGCTATGACCGATGCGCACCGGCGCTGTCAAGTAGGCATTATCAGACCATGACCGATTGAAAGATCTTTGGCACGCTATCAACAAGTCTCCGTCGCCATTTAGCTGCATCGGTGGGACCGTCAGCCATCCGACTTCGTCATCCTTCACGGCTTCTCACTTTTCTTGCTCTGTACCCTGTGCCTTACTCAAACCACAAAGACCTCCCGGAGCGTTCCTCACGCCTGCTGACGACTGTCCACGCACCTGCGCAAGCCGGATGGAGTGACTATCGGCGTCATCTCTCCGGTCCGGTCACCGTTGGAGATGGCTGGGATATTGAGTGCAACATAATCGTACGGGGCACAACATGCATCACACTATTTTTTATACCAATGTCTCACAGACTTTGCTTTGCGGCCGGGTGCGTCCGCTTGTTTTCACTGCCATCACAGCGACAACGAGTGATATATCGTAGTGATCGTGTCATGGACAAGGCGCAAGCATGAACGTGGCATCGGTGGCTTGTAACGTCAAACCGGCGCAGACGCTCGGTTACGCCATCGTTGAATCTCGCTAACATGACTTTCCACGCCTATCCACAGTGCAACGGCTAATTATGGCTGACTTCTCGACACCACCTTGCAGCACGCGTCCGATTGACGAGCGTCCGATCCGCAGTCATGTCTGATTTCCAAGCAGCTGGCATCTGACAAGCGCCGGTTTACGCAGTGTTACATGGTGTCAAATCCAATCATGCGCAGACAACTAATCCCTGCTACTAAGTGACAGTTACGGAAGCTCTGTTTCGTTTCGAAACGCACATTGTCAAGGAATAATAGCAAAATGAGGAACTGTCTCTCGAAGATCTCTCTGTCTGCTTGGCGTTAAGATGGTCGCGGAGAAGTCCGACCAGGGCAGATCCGTAGGCTCTGCCCTTGCTGAATCTATCTACGAAGCTATACCCCCAAGCTTGGGTATGTGGACTCAACTGTACTCTTGGGTTTGCCGCTGAGTTTGCATTGCAGTCTCAAGCAAGGCTGCCGTCACGCCAACCATGTTGACATTACTAACCCAACAATCTGGATTCCGGCAATAACTTTCCCATAGGAAGTAGGAACCCGCAGCCAAACATTCAATGTACCGGCACTTGGTCTAGCTTCGAAATTGTTCGTGGAAGCATGTCTACGGAAGAACTTCATTGGTCTGTCATTTGACTTAATGACCCACAGTGTCATATCTGACAGGCCATGCCCCACATTTACTCCAGCTGCGACAGGACTGAGCGCTCCCGGGTTTCATATTCTAGAGAACCACCGTGGTGATATTTATCAAGCTTTCATTTCCTGAGACAAGATGGGGTCACATGCGACTACTATCAGGGCGGATGCGAGTTGAGCAGCGTGTGGTGTGCCTGGATGTAAATGACCGTTTTCACCCCGCGGCAAAAGTCGACTCGAAACTGGTCAAAACGCAGTCATCGGTGAGCATTGATATGGCCCATGCGTAATTCACATGCTAGATCAGTCACCAACTAGTGAGGCGAATCCTTACCAGAAGGACGAATTCCGAAAGATGCATCGCATCGAAGCTCCTCGAAGTCAACGCTTGACAACGAATAGAGCCGGCAGAGAATGCAATATCAGAACATATCCTTGCAATAGCATTCTGTGCTGACTCGAGATCTCAGTTACCCACAATGGCTTGGCGGGATCGTGATCTCGTTTCGGGCACACCCTTTTCGTCTCCTGCACCTGCATGTGTCTGATTCTGATACCCAGGCTTAGCGGACGTCGGACCAAATCGGTCTAATGCGCTCTCGCCGATTCGGTTTCTTGCTTAAGCGACATAGTACACCATCCAGTGTGCTGGGTCAGATGCATTAAGAGTATCGCATCGTACGACACTCGACGCAAGGTGCCAGTTGTGTTTCGAGATCCTCGCCTCTTCGAGCCAGCGCCTTGTCTATTGTCGGGCAGTTACTCCAATTAGTACATGATCATCCCACCCATCATACTGGTTAAGGAGTCCGCGAGGCGTGCGATTTTCGCCGGCACGACGCGGAAAAAAGTAACGTTTCTTGTCCCGCGGATTCAGGGTCCGCGTGGCACAAATCAGCCTCTTTTGGCGACCTGCATCAAGCAATGGTCGATCGAAATATAGAGCATTCCTTCTCTCGGTTTGACTGGGGACGTTATCGCCGAGCGAACCTATAAGCGGTCAAAGAGATTCCCTATTGCCTGCTTGAGGAAGTCATTGGCGAAAGAGATGTCGGTTTTAGGACTGCCCTACCTTACTGACAGTTGTCGGCAGATAGACTGCGATCCTGCAGTCGGACGGGAGGAGATTCGTAGGCCATGGCTCTCCCGGGCGAGTACAAACGCGACATTGCGTCGAGAGTCTACAGATGCGCACGAGTCCCTTGACGGTGTTGCTGGGCGCTTGCGCCTCAGTGGCAGAAGTTGAGGCGCTCCTGCATGTACTGACTGAAAACGCAAGGGTCGCTTCGGACTTCCTCATGACCAATTCCGCCACACGACTGCAGGCCACTTACACTCTTGTAAAGATGTCCCTGCCCTTGCTGCTCTTTGAGGGGGTGACCACAAGGGTCGCAAAAGACTCAACAGCACCAGATCTTTGCTCGCTCAATTGATTCAAGCAGCTCAATGTCTTCTGCTGGTCTGACGGGATCAAATGTAAGCGCTCTTGGCAAGAAATTCTGCTTATCGTATAGAGTGTAGTCGTACGAAAAGGGCAACGGAATGCACAAACAAAAGGACCGATTCTTATGAGCATCATGCTAAGCTCGATAGCAGACTAAAGGACATCGTTGCATGCTGCAGATTGTGGCACTTGTCTGCATGCTAACAGTCCAACGGTGTGGTTCTGATGTACCGGTTATCGTGAGAATCGCGGCTTGGCTTCAGATCTCTAGACTGAAACAGGGTCAAGCATGCTAGATGTAAGGCATAGAAGCCATGGTCGCGCATCTCAGAGGATCTTGTGTTCGCATGCAAGCGCTCAACTTGCGAGATCTATGACGACATTGATCTTCCCCTCCTAAGGGGACAGATCGGATTCGTCGCAATATTAAGTCCTTGCCCCCTCAGATTTCAGTACTTCTGGTATTAGCTCGAAGGACACCCGTGGTTCCTTGAGCTTCGCATGGCAAGCTCCCGACGCCTCATCTCATGCGAGATGGCCCTGTCGCTTCACCTTGATTTTCCAGAATGCGAACCCGAAATGTAGATCTCTGGATCCTCCCGCGTCGGCAAGCGGCGGCTTCTCCACCACAGATCATTCGCTATTTTTTGGCGATATTGAGTGACACTATTCCCGTGGGAAAGGTCCGTTAAGTAAGCACAGACGGACGCCTCACTGATATAGGGCGTCCTCTGGTCCAAATGGGTGATTAACGTTTGGGAGCAGCGCTACACTTGTCACGAAACGCTCTTTTCGGCACGTTACGCTACCAGAGAAGATAGCCAGATTCTGCGCAGCCAAATTAGCGCCTGTTAAAGCGGCAGATGTTCTCGAGATCGACGAGTAAGATAGAGTTCGACTACACCTGCCAAGCTCAGACGAGTTCGCGCCACGAAATCGCCTCGGCACACAACGGGATGATAACGTTGCCATCACAGTTGTAGCCTCAAAGGAGACCTCTTCACAGGTGTAGAGGACTGGTATCTGTTGCTCAGCAACCCTGTCCACAGACACCTGAGGCCTTGTGACAGCAGTATCAACTTTTGAAAAGACGTATCGCCAGCGCACACAACACATTCATCCGAGACCTGGGGCGCTCGCGACCAGGCGATATTGATCTTCGCGCCGGGCTTGCTTTTTTCGTAAAATCGCCTATCGAGTGGGTTCTCGTACGACGTGGCGTGTGGGATATCAAACGCTATTAGGGCGTTTCGGGCTGCCCTGCAGTAAGAGGCTTACTGCTTCCACGACTCGCACGTGATAAATTGGTGGATTGCGAAGTTATCTGATGGCTGGCGGAGACAGAGTGTCGATTCTGCACTAGTAGGGGCGGGTCGCCTGGTTCCGCGATCAGCTAGGTCGAGGCTACATAGCAGTCCCAAACCGCTAACTTCCTGGCTTCGGATCATGCGCCTACTGACGTACCAGGTCAAAAAAGGACGGCCAAAAGCGGCTACACGCCGTGTCTGTGATGGCGGAACGTCTCTGCCAGAGGAGGCCCTAGGGAGATGCTGATCAGCAAGGCTGTATTGACATGGACGCCGCGATCAGCCGCACGAGGAAAGTGGAAAAGATGCCCAAAGACTCCACAAGATAGACCGAGGTATAGCGGAGTAGCCAGCTCAGCAAAAACTGGTACGCCATTTCTCCTGACGTCTATCTCCGTCACTCGAGGTACTATGGCGCTTGCGAAATTAGCCTCCGCGAGCCTGGATCAACTAATGCTGGACTACTTTCGGGGCCTTGACCGAAAGCCAGATTTCTTTTGTTCTATGCACACACGTTGATTTGGGGTCTGCGTTCTAGAACGGTTCAAGGGTACCATAGGAGACTATCCACGTCTCAATCACAACTACACTGCTCACCATCCAGGTAGCGGTGAGCTCGGTGCTTTTTTGCCTCGATCAGCACGGCTAGATTGACCGCCGTTGTGCTTGGGTTGGGTAGCACGGCTAGAAGGACAATCTTCCGTTATTGTGTGTTGTCAAGACCCTCATCATAATTCGGGAGACGACTGATCCGGAGCTTCAGAGAGTTTACTGTGATTAATGCGTTCACTAGTAATCCTTGAGGTTTTACCATCATCCGTTGGTTAAAGGTCGATCGCATTTGCATCACTCACAGCTAGGTGTAGGTTTCTATCGAATTTTGATCTACATAGACAGAGAGTGAATCGTTGCGGATCGAGGCTACTCGGGAAAAACCAGTGGCAACCAGAGTGATGAAAATGCGCACCCGCTATGCTGCCTCAGGAGACGCCTTTGCCGACATTGAAACCTGGAAGGATAAAGCACTATGCTAGCCTCCCCCAAGTTCTCTGTCGAAGGTCTCGAAGTTTATAACAATAGTACAACGACTGTCAAAAAAAAATGCTTGGTTGCTCCAGACTGCAGTCCCTACGAACATGTGACAAGTCAGTGTCTGATTGGATCAGCTGAGGTAGTCGAGCGGGCTGAGTCGAGTACAGAGACAAGTACATTGATGCCAGTGGTTAGTACTGTATCAATCAGTACCATTATCTCTACACGATACCACTATCTTTATTTATTTGGTCCTCTGATGCCGATTGCATATTCAGAGTTAACAGGTACTGGCTAACCTTTTTCAGTTCCCAGGCCAAAAACATAACAGAGTAAGTTACTTTGACAGAAATAACGCCCAGTATTTTTTCACAAATGTTCTCTGTCAACATATTATTTCCATGGGTTACATTATCTGCGGTCGCTGTTAATAACTCGCAGCGTTGGTCTGTTCTCTTTAGTCATTGCGCCCAATTTATCCTGTCTTTTATCTGCAAGACTGCGACACCAACAGCTTTCTGTATTTACGCAACTCCAGCCCGTCTTCCACATTGCTCAGAAAGGCATGTCCGAGCTCTGATGCTGTAATACCAGTGAAGCTTGCTGCTGCTAAGGTCTTTTGAGCCCGTTTCAAAAGCGCAATGTACAAAAGCACCTGTTGAGGATTCTTGAGGCCAATGGCTTTAGAAGTAAAGGCTTCGGTTATGATGGTGTGCTAGCAAGCAAGGTATACACTGTTTCTTACTCCAGGAATCAAACTAGCTAACCTTTTCCCCATAGCTGCAATAGGTATGGGATGCTACCTACTTGGTACTGTAGTTTCGAGTACTTGTTCCGTGTTTTAAGATACCAAGGCGGTTCAGTATGGGGATGCGCTGTATTGTGAGAGCTCGAAGAAAGGTACGACTGGTGATAAACAAGCAAACGCCATCTCACTGAACCAACTTGAGACCTTTGTCTACCAATTAGTCTCAATCCAAAGTTCAGTGTGCGATGGAATATATTTCGGGCATGGTAGCGAGGATTGACGAGGCAGACGCTGCAGCTGTGGGTGGGCGCTACTACCACGGTACGGTATAGTGCATGGCGTAGGCGCCGAAGCGGCGGGAGATCGTCCAGGGCCCATCTGTCATCTCAGATCTGCCACATGTCACAGCGAAGATGTAGATGCAAATGTTTGACGGCTTGACAATGTTCCGATTGCAGCGACGCGACGGCTGAGATGCAGCATCTCATTTAGCGACGGCGCTGGCTTTGATGAGGTGCAGCAGGAGTCATGCGGCTACGACAGGGGTTCCAGGTCTGCTGTTTGGCAACCCGCCTCGATTCCCTTGACGATGCATGGCAAAGGTCGCGCAAAAGGGCGTCTCGCTCACAGGGCTAAGTGCAAATGCTGTGGGCAAGACTGTGGGCAAGGCACGATGCTCGAGGGTGTGGTCGCACGGAAAGGCCAGCCTTACAGTGCTTGACCTAGCCGATTCAGTGAGGCTTACGGCTAGCGCCCGTCTCCAGGAGCGAGATCATACGACTTGTCGAACCACCCCATCACACTGCCAGAGACGCACACAATCACAACCCCGGCCCAGTAGGACGATTTCTGCATGCGATTCCAGTAGCTGCTGTTCGGCCGTACACGCACTTCCCGTAGCGCAGCAAATCCCGGTGCTCACGAGTCCGATCTGCCGCCCGCATTCGCGTCGTGAGCCTGCGAAGGAGTGGCATGATTTCCATATTGTGCATGTCCAAGTAGTCGGTAAGAGAAACTCCTTCCTTCTCTGCCAAAGCCCATTCTCTGCATACACAACCCATCTTGTTGTTGTTGTTGTTGCTGTTGTCGCAGCCAGCAGCCCGCCGCCCCAATGGCTTCTGACCCGTACGGCAGCCCCGACGATGGGCTGGAGTTGGAGCGAATCGCCGTGCGTGACGCAGTGCTTTTGCTAGCCTCTGCTCTCTGTGCTAACATGTTCGCGCACCTCAGGTCGGACCCTACTGCGTGTTTGACGACTTCAGACTCCCTCCCAGTCCCGCGCCCATCGATCCGCCTGTCCCCGACGAGGACCGGCACACGGCCAAGATGGAAGATCCCCTGCTCTCGAGCGACTTCCCCTTTGCCAGCATGCGCGCTCCGTGGCTCACCACCGCCGGCGACGACATGACGCTCACGGCTCCCGCTGACGACATGACCAACTGGAACGAGTGGATGCAGTACGATCCCGCCCAAGCGTCTCAGAACACCCAGAATGTCGACCCCAAGCCCGCGAATCCGCAGGGGCCTGCCGCATATCTCAGCCCCGATCAGCAAACCTCGCCCCATTCCCTCTCCCACCAACAGTCCCAACCGCTGCAGTCCAGCACCGTACCCACGACCGCTCCCATGTTTTCCCACGCACATGCTGTCCCCTTCACCTTTGGCCAGGCCGCCGACGTACCTCCGGCCTTTGACTTCAATGGCAATGCCATGAGCTCCCCGCTTACCGCTGACATGCAGCAACAAAACGCCTTTTATGCCTCTCACCAATGGCAGCAGCAACAGCAACAGCAACACCAGCAGCAACAACTAGCTGACAACGCTCTCTTCTCGCCCACGCAGTACGACCAGAACGGCTTCGTCGCACCACAACCACCAGCCTCGACGCCCAGTCTCCACCATAGCCCAAACTCTCTGAGCAACGGACGAGCCAGCTCAACCTCGTCGCATTCGTCACCAGAGCCTGTCACGACCAATGTACGAAAGAGGAAGTCACTGGCTGACTCCGAGGAGCTCGACGACGATGCGCCCTCAAGTAAGAAGGGAGGACCACCCAAGAAGACTGCACACAACATGATTGAGAAGCGCTATCGGACCAATCTCAACGACAAGATTGCTGCTCTTCGCGATAGTAAGTCACTCTTCAACCCGTCTCTCGACACTTGCGCTAATCCATGAGAAAGGTGTACCCAGTCTTCGCGTCATGTCACGGCCGAACGGTACCGAAGAAGACGATGACCCCGAGGATCTTGAAGGTCTCACACCCGCACACAAGCTCAACAAAGCCACTGTACTCTCCAAGGCCACAGAGTATATCCGACATCTGGAAAAGCGCAACAAACGTCTACAAGATGAGGTCAACACCTTGAAAGGACGGGTAGAGAGCTACGAAAAGATGGCCATATCGGGTCCCATAACCTTACATGGCACTGTGGGCACACCTGATGGCTCAAGATTCCATAAAGATCCTTTCACGCCCACACACGGCATGCCAATGTCGGGACCGCCACAAGGAATGATTCCAGTTCCTGACAACATAAGTGCTCTCCAGCGCGGTCTCCCACCACAACAGCACTATGCACCTGCATACCCGCCAGGATACGGCGGTCGCCCAGCAGTTGCCGCGCCCATGGTCAACGGCCGGCGCAATGGTGCCATGATGGGCAAGCTCATGGTCGGATCTCTCGCGGGCCTGATGATACTTGAAGGACTCGTAGAGCGGGAGCAGTCGCAAGAAGAGCCAGCTGGTCGTGGTCTCTTCGCTCTGCCCGTCAACCTCGCTAGCATTCTTGCTCCTCGCGTTTCTCTAGGCGTATCCACAGCTCAGATCCCCATGGCCAAGCTTCTTTTAGTCTTCTTTGCTTTCTTCTACCTTGCTGCACCATTGCTCGACTTCAGATCGAAACCGAAGAAGAAGTCACCTCCAGCTATCCTCTTGACACCCGCACCGTCATTGGCCTCACCTGTAGAAGTACGTCGCAAGGCATGGCTCACTGCAATTCAAACTGTCTGGGTTCCACAACACAATTTCATCTTAGAGCTTGCTGCCTTGGGCTTGAAAACACTTAAGCTCAGCATGCGTAGGCTTGTTGGCTGGGAGGGATATGCATATCTTACTGGCATTACCAAGGAACAAGAGGCAGCTCGTGTCAAAGCCTGGGAAATTGCCTTGGATGCTCAGCTTACAGGCGGCGACGCTGAGATCAGCAAGAGCCGTTTGGTACTTACCTTGATCGCCTCTGGCACCCTACCAGATACACCAGCAAGGCTCATGCTCAAGGCTTTGCATCTTCGAATCGTGCTTTGGGAACTTGGAAACGCAGGTCATGGCTCGTGGTGGTTACTCAACGACCTGAGCGCAAAACTGGCACGAAGCTACTGGAACATGGCGCGAAGCGAGCACCGTATTGCTACCAACATGTCGAAACAGAACAGCGAAGCTCAGCCGTTACCAGAACATCTCGCAGCACTCATTGAGAGGGAGTGCGACGATGTGCTTGTTCCTGCGGTTGTGCAGCGGGCATACAACCTGGCTTGGAATAAGCCAAGCGCAGAACAGACAGTCGTAGATACCTCCATGGATGCTGTTGTCGAGGACTTCGCCATCTGCTCGCCTTTGGATGCTCTTGCCGCCTGGTACTCTAGCCTTGTACTGAACAAAGGACTTGCAGCCACGCTTGGTGCGAAAAACAGCTCGTCCAAGGACAATGTCGTTACCGACCTAGCACTTGCTCTCCAAGCTGCCCCTCCCAATTCACAAGCTCAGCTACGTGCACTAGTTGCTCAAGCTGTTGTACTAGACGACGATCGCAACAATCGCATTGCAGCAGCAATGGAAGCTCTTCCTTCATCTCCCAAACCTGCAGATGCTGGCTTCATCAATATCGTCGGCAATGGCTTCGTCGCAATCGATGTGCGCAAAGCACTTACTTTGGCCAAGTGCCTCTCTCTGGCCGCCTCCTCAAATCCCGAAGCCCGCCGCCGCGCCATCTTCGTCGTCAACAACACGTATCTTCCCGAATGCACAACTACACTCCTCAGTTTTGTCGCTGGTCACAAAGTTCTCACGCAATTTATGGCTGACGAAAAATTGAAGAAGGAGACTAGCTGCGGTCTAGAGCGCACTGCTAGCTCCCTTCGCATGTGGATCGGTCACGACACTGGTAAGAGGAGCGGACTGAGCAACAAGGTTCGATGTAAGATTGTGAATAGCTGCCTTGATGCGAGCAAGACTTTAGTTGGATTGGGAGAGAAGAAGAAGAAAAAGGAGGAGTCGGATGTGGACGACGGCTACGTCAGTGCCAGTGTCAAGGACGATTGAAGGTTTCGCGTTTTATGATCTGTTATGCGATCGGGTTGGTCTTTGAATTGGGAATCGGGAATGGGACGACATGGGATCCTCATATCTCACAGGCGTTTATATGGAGATATACACGGCATGGATATGCCTGACATACTGTTCATCATGTTCAAGAGGAATAGCGCATTCCGTCCTTTTACCGTTTTGTTGTTTCTTCATAAAGCTCGTATAGTGTAGAACACATGCTCTTAATGGCTTTATGCGATCGAACCTTGTTCGATGTTCTTCAAGTCCTCGTCCTCTCCATGTGACTTGATGGCAATGACTATGTATATTTGTAGGTACTAGTGTAGTGTATATATTCTTGAATACGACAGGACGCTGGCTTCGAGTGGCACTGTGAGCATGAATGTCTTCGTGCCGAACATAACAATGTTACAGGGCAAGGGATGTGGATGCAGATACTCGTGCATTTAGGTTGCTACATTTTTTTTTTACAAGTTGCACGTGCGTTCATGTTCATATCTCTACATCATTGATTCCTGACGCAGCCAGAGGCCCTCAAAAACGTCACAATGAGTAGCACTGATGATCCATCCTTGGCTATAATGACATGTTCAATCTGTTGGAGAAAAGCCATGGAAAGAGATACAAGAACGGATCCTATTCCCAGCATACCGCAAATGAGCAACACAACCGCCTCTTAACACGCTGCTGATACCAGAGAATCCATCAATCAGTGAGGAGCCCTGTTATGATGGTTAGTGATAGTACAGAGGAAATGAAAAAGTAGTGGTGCATACCACAGCCGAATAATGTGCAGGCGAACCAGCGCTCGTACTCTTCGGCATCTCTCCTAATGCTCCGTCACATGGTCGCGCACTGAACACCAGGGTTCTGCGGTATCTTGTCAAACTTGGGAGAGATGCTGCATCTAGACTTCCTGATCTTTGTACATGGCTTGTTGGTAGTGTTTGCTTTGGTCTGAGCGCAGATACGAATGGACAAAAACCAAGTTCTTATGGCTTCAAGAGAGGTGGCTGATGCAAGGTCTTCTTCTGCATGTTTGGGTGATGGTAGATCGGAGAGCAAGTATGTGGGTTTCATGGCGCTCTTCACTAGGATGTTGAGAGTGCGGATGGCGAAACTGAAGATGATCATCTTGATGAGAAGGCAGACATCAGAGGGCTGAGCCAGCAGCATTGTGAGAATT
>Ga0268250_10000287_pt1 | contig 24576 bp, 23 predicted proteins | sample AgamicAsSfe_FD_200448 | JGI IMG/M metagenome (GOLD analysis project Ga0268250, IMG submission 200448) | Agave microbial communities from Guanajuato, Mexico - As.Sf.e (v2) (version 2) | ecosystem: Host-associated > Plants > Phyllosphere > Phylloplane/Leaf | place: Guanajuato, Mexico | collected...
AGGTCTCCGAACTCGAAGACTACATGAGAGAGCTGGAGTGGAGACGTGTGCCACAATGGCTCATCGTCGCCTTGACCAGAGGTATTGCCGTCCATCACTCCGGTATGAACCGCAAGTACCGCCAGGTCGTCGAAATTCTGTTCCGCAAGGGTTTCCTCAGAGTCGTTGTCGCAACCGGTACGCTCGCTTTGGGTATCAACATGCCTTGCAAGACTGTTGTCTTCACTGGCGAATCTGTGTTCTTGACAGCTCTTGAGTACCGCCAGTGTGCTGGTCGTGCTGGTCGTCGTGGCTTCGACTTGCTCGGAAACGTTGTCTTCCAGAACATGCAGCACGAAAAGGTCTTGAGATTGATGTCTTCAAGATTGCCTGACCTGAACGGTCACTTCCCAGTCACCACTACCTTGGTTCTCCGTCTGTTTACGCTACTCCATGGATCGAACAACTCAAAGTACGCAGCTTCGTGCATCAACTCACTGCTCTCTCAGCCTCGTCTGTACATGGGAGGTCCTTCTTTCAAGGATCAAACACTGCACCATCTTCGTTTCTCCATCGAATACCTTCGCAGACAGCAACTTCTTGACGCAAATGGCACGACTCTGAACTTTGCTGGTCTTGTCTCTCACTTGTACTTCACCGAAAATTCGAGTTTCGCGTTCCATGCATTGCTCAAGGAGGGCTACTTGCACAGACTTTGTGCAGACATTGACAACAATGCAGAATCAGTGGTCAATACCCTGATGCTGGTCATGTCACATCTTTTTGGTCGTGTGTACTGCCGCAAGTCTGATGCAGAGTACCGCGAGAAGGTCGTAAAGCCATCATCATCGATGGTGTTCCTGCCTCCTCTGCCAGAAGAGGCGGCACAAGTCTTGAACGAGCATGGACAGCAAACACTCGACATCTTCAGTACCTACGTTCGCACTTTTGTCGATCAACATGTAGAGAAGGCGGACGATGTTCTGCCGCTTACGGCTAGACAGGTTGGCAGTTCGTCTGCTGACTCAACCCCCAGTTTGGACGGAATCTCGCTTCCTTCCACTAAGATTCGCTCGCCATTCGTCGCTCTATCTGGACACACTGACAACTTCAAAACTATCAGTGAGCTGTGTCGCTCTGTTAGATCCGGTGTTTTCCTCGAGGAGTCAGCCATTCCTCACGTGGCTATGCTCTCTCAAGACCTCGATCAGCCCTTGAACGCTTATCTGGTCGACTTCTTCAAGCACGGTGATGTAAAGACACTCGAAAAGGCAAATGGCATCAGACGTGGTGACGTGTGGTTCATGCTAAACGACTTCTCATTGGTCCTTGCCACTATCATTACCAGTCTGCTCAACTTCATGAAGCTCAAGGTCGGAAGTGACATGGATTTCTTGGACACCATGGGTGAGCTCGATACCCTTGAAGAGGCTGAGGATGAGACCGTTGCCGTCAAGGAAGACGGAGAAGCTGTTCCAGCTCCCAGCGAAGCACCCAAGGCCGCCATGGCCACAATCACCAAGAAGAAAGCAAAGAAGGCCGAAAGCTGGGAGGACATGGCCGACGAAGAAGAAGTCATTGAGAAAGACTACAACGAAGCTGCTGCCAAGCTGGACGAACTCAACCTTGACAGTGCTGCATGGGAAGGCCAAGGTGGAGAAAAGGGATTGCTCAAGGTGCTCAAGGCGTTCCAAAGATTGCACTCTGAGTTCAACTTGAAGTTCAAGGCCATGTGGGCATAGATGAATACGACCATTGGGCTCATGTGGGATTGTAAAAATAGATCAAAAATGCTGATAGACCATACATTTGCTGTTATTTTTGCTGACCATCGTGCTTTCCTCAATCAACAACCATAACGTAAATAAGCTCGGCGTGAGTGGGTAGTCTGACGTTTGATGACGGTGTTGGCCTTGGGTAGCACCATGACTCTGCGAACGTATTGCGGAAGTGCTACACGAATTTCTGACCGGATCTCGCGGACTCTGCATGCCGCGATAGACACGCCTTGTCTATCGATCATGTGTTTTTGCAAATATCGATTAAAATATTGAAGGTCTCGGCAATTTGTCTAGCCAAGAGCGCACGCGAGCTGTAGAGGCTCGTTACGAGGGCTTTCCGTCTCCCTTCGATGTCATAGGGGTTCCTCACCGTTGGTGTATCAGAACGTGAAGAAGGGGTGTGAGGGGCAAGGCAGATCCTCATGTTTCGAAATAGAAGCGTTGGCAAGCATTCACCAATGAGCGAACAAGGAGTCAAGAACAGATCCAACGTCCAACATAAGGCCGAAGAGTCTCACGAGATTTTCTGTGGAGTTTCGGGACGGTTGGTTTCCGCTCCGCGACCTTTTTGGAAGGAAGGCGCGCATGTACAGCCACATTGTACAGCCACGATTTGGATCTGGTCGGCGCCCCCCCGGGCTGAACATCACCCAAGCCCTGCCAATTTCCGAGCGTTCGGGGCCTTTTCCTTGTACGACGTCGCCGTGCTGTGCTTGGTGCTGAAGCGTATATGTAATCCGCTCGCCAAGGTAAGATGAGGAGCGCGTATCCTTCGTGTAGGGCCATCCCCTTGCTCCCCTGCGAGCCGCTCATGTCATAAGTAGCTCAAACCCCCCCTTCGCAATCGCACCTCGCGTGACACCACTTGCCCCTCTGCTCAACCTTCATAACATGTCGATCGTAAAAAGACCCACCATCCGGAACCGCAGGATATCCTCTTCACCGTCACCGCCGGGGAGCCCTCACCTGGCCTATGACCCCATCAGGATGGAGGAGGTGACTCGAGTGGGACTCGCCTCTGCAGTACCTCTTTCCATCAAACAAGTCGATCTCGACGGCTACGATATCGTCCCTCCAGTACACGCAAACCACAACACCATCGAGTTACCCCACAGCAGCTTCTACAGTCTCCCAGAGCTCCAAGACGACATCGCCAAGGCCATCTCGGCACAAAACGGCTTCCCTCACCGTCGCGTGGAAGCGAAGCGAGACTTTTATTTCAAGCTGTCGGTGCACTATAGACGGCATAGTGATGAGAAACGGCAGGATGTGCGTGTCACGGCGAACAATTGGGATGAGTTGAGGTTGTTGCTGTTGGGTGATGAGGTGCATGTGGCATGCTTTTCTGTGCTGTGGTGGAAGAAGACTACAGGGCAGAGGAGAGCTGATCGTGCTGAAGTGGGCAGCAAGCTGGCTTGCTGTGTTGTGCAGTAGGCTATACTGGAGACAGGACTGGTCCTCAGAACTCTTTTCCGAATCCTTGCGATCATCTACGACATTCGCTCAGCGTTGGATCAGTCATGACTAGTGGTCGCCATTGCTCCACCACTACTCGACTCTAATGCACACGCACCTGGACTCAAATGTGGTCATCACGGAGCTATGAGTACCTCAGTTGGCCGTCGAAAGCTAGTGCCATGGATTCCGTCGAATCATCAATCTTTGGAGCAATCTGGGTGCAGCACGACAAGCACATGCCTACCATACCGAAGGCGGGCAGGACGCTCTATTTCTCCAAGGCGATCTTCAACACATGGTCAATGTTGGGCACTGCAAGAGATTGGCTCGAATGGGGTCCGAGAAAGGCCCTGAGAAGAAACCATCAGGGTTACCGACAGTTGGGTACGGCAGGAATGTCAGATATCAGGCGCACAGGGTGAAGGAATACTCTTTTAACGAGAAGCACGAACGCATAATGAATAATGATTTTCCACTTTCTAATGAAGTTTTCTCGAATTGACAGGCCACCTGAGCCCTTGGTTGCCTGAACCGTGAATTACCCTGTTGCCTGTCATGAACGGAAGCTATGGCTTTGACAGAAGCTAGCTGTTGGTGCTTGGACTGCATCTGAAACGATATGATCATGCCTTACTTCGGGTGTAAGGTATCCGGCGAGCCGAAACATGTGAGCTTCGCCTTGGCTGATGATAGGATACTCAGCCCTCACGATTGACTCCATCTTGTCAAGGTTTGATGACCTGGTATGATCATTGCGCGCAAGCTTAGAGTGTCGTGGACTGCTCGACGCGACTCTCGGCTTTGACCTTCCTTTTTGAGATATCTCCATATTAGGCAGAACTTCGGGATATCAGGCACGTCATCAGAAGGCCATCTATACTCTGGGGACGTGACTCAGTAATCATACATCCAACTACCACAATCCAACATGTCGATCAAGAATGTCGTTCTCGTAGGCGCAGATGGCAACCTCGGACCAGGAGTCCTTGACGGTCTGGTTGGAACCGGAGCTTTCAATGTTACGGTCTTCAAGCGAAAGTCCTCAAAGTCGAAGTCCAACTATCCTGAGGGTGTTCAAGTCAAACTGTTGTCAGACGACTTTCCTATCGATGAATTAGTGCCAGCTCTCCAGAATCAGGATGCCATTGTCAGCACCGTATATGGCGCGCAGGTAGATTTGCAGAAGCGTCTCGCCGACGCAGCGATCAAGGCTGGAGTAAAGCGCTTCATTCCTTCCGATTTTGGAAGCTGCGACTCTCAGAGCAAGAGAGCGATGGAGCTTGCACCCATTTATATCGCCAAGTCGAAAGTACGCGACTACCTCGAGAAGCTGGCTTCAGAGAACCCTGGATTCAGCTGGACGAGTCTTGTCTGCGGGCACTTCTTCGACTGGGATCTTGGCTTCTTCCACATCAACCTGCAAGCCAAGAGCTTTGAGATTCTCGATGATGGCGAGGTTTACTGGAGCACCAGCACCTTTGCACAAATCGGCAAGGCCACGGCTGCTATATTGCAGAAGCCGGAGGAGACAAAGAACCGATTCGTCTACATTCAAAGCTTCCGCATCAACCAGAATCAGCTCTTGAGAGCGTTTGAAAAGGAGACAGGTCAATCGTGGAACGTCAAGAAGTACGATTCGTCAGAATATGTGAAGGAACGCAAGGCAAAGGCAGACGGTGGTGAAAAGTCGGCTGTAGAAGACTTGGTCTGGGTTTTGGGCACGTTGGAGGCCGACTGGGAAGCTCGCGATGGATATGCAAATGATCTGCTTGGGCTACAGCAAGAAAATCTTGAGGATGTTGTCGCGAGGATTGTGAAGAGCAACTAGTGTCTCCTCATTGCTTACAAGGACAACAAAGACTGTTACAATTTCGCTATCGACTCTAATCTCATGGTGAGCGAGCACTTACGTCGCTTTGGCTTGATAGCACGAACGGGGAAAGCCTTCCCGGCTGGAGTGGCTGGGACGCTCTTTCCATTGCGTACGGAGTAACGTTTGTCCCATGAGCATTGAAGGCTTTCAACTCCATCGCGCACCATCACCAACTCATCCTTCCAACACCCTTGAAAACCGATCGTCCATTAATTCACTATCAATCGCCAGTTACCTTACTCCCGATCATCAACTAACTCGCTATCAATTACAAAGATGGATGCTCCCAAGTCTCGTTCGCTGGGTTTATTGGAACGATATCATGTCGCTCAACATCAGGCGGGATGCTTACCATACATCACCATCATTGGTTCCATAATTCATCAATTGCCAAACTAGGTGTGGTCTGAGATGACTCTGAACGTCGACCGACTGATGCAGAGGCATCCAATCTTGGTTGCAGGCGTAGATTCTACCGACTCTGGCCGTCCAAGATGGGTGCTGAACAACAACAACCCACCTTTCCCTCTTGCACCTCATCCTATCATCAAAGATGAAATTTACCCAGTGCAAGACGTCGCGGAAGTCGCCAAAGCAGAGGATGCTGGGGCTCAGGCGTTCAATCTGGCCCAGGGGCCTCTCTGGCGCGTCGCAGTCTACAAACTGGATCGAGAGCTTTCCAACACCTACTACGTTGCGTTGACCGTCCACCATGTTGTCACTGATAGCATGGGAGCACTCAATCTATTCAAAGAGATATTGCGACAGCCCCCTGGCTTCCCCGCCACGAGGACCGAGCCACCAATTCCGAATCGATCACTCCCGCCTAGAGCAGAGAAGACTCTGACACTGCACCCTTCACTTTCTATGGCCATCAAAAGAGGAACTCGGTGGGCTCTTAATCACCCATTATCGTGGATAGTGACCAATAGCATCGGCGCCCAAATCAAATGGCCCCCACCAAGTCGAATGAAGACGCCACCAGGAGAGTCCGACATCGGGTACATCTCTCTTGACCTTAGAAGAGACCACGAAAGAGTAGCCGAGAGATTGGAAGCTCTGGGAGATGGGATCGGCAGTGTCCATTCGATACTACACACTGCTGCTGTTATCGCGTTGGCGGCAGCCGCTCATGATGATGTTTTCGACACTCTCAGTACAGAAACGCCCAAGTCGCTTCGCTTAGGCGGACATCCACGAATCGGAGGAAACTATACAGGTCTGATCGAGAAGTTCATCCCGAGACCCAAACTGCGCGCGCACACTGTAGCCAGTTTCACCAAGAAGTTCAACGACTATCTTCACTCATCACGCGCAGAGTACGACGCCAGATGTAACATCGGAGAATTTCGGTTAGTACCTGACCGCTTCAAACCTGATCTGTGGAGATCCTACCTCGCAGAGACTGCAAAAAGTGGTGATCCATATCGTCACTCCCTCTCGATTTCCAACCTTGGCCGATTTGACCCTGAGGATATGTTTAGGCTAGAGAACGTCTGGTACGGTCATTCTAGCGCACCATGGGGTGCTGCTATCAACATGAATGTGGTCAGTCTCAGCCCGCCGCAGGCTCTGGACGTCAGAGGTAGAAGGGACTTCTCAAGGTTGACGGTCATGATCTCGTGGAATACCGGCATCATTGAAAGTGATATCATCGATCGCTTTTGTCCAATGTTGCAGGAGATTATCCAAATGTTTGCCCATGCTGGAGGCATGACGCATACAGAGCGGATGATGATCCGCAGCAGAGAGCTCTGGAACATTATATGTTGGGCTCGCCAAAAGCTGCCGCCGTTCGGCCCGCGTGTTTGATTATTCATTCCTTGACAGTTCATTCTTTGACAATTGGTAGTTAGCCATTCACTCTTTCCTCTCGTTCCCTCGTTGTGGTCAGCCATGAGAATACCAAGTGATGTTTCGATTTCACCAGTCTAGGCAGGCAACATTCGACACGTCCTCCCAGCCACGTATATTCCAAGCTCTTTTTATATCGACGTGCAGCGAAATTGATGTCGCAGATAGCAGGTTGATGGGTCTTGAGCGGTTCGTGAGAGACATGGCTGTCGTAGACGGCGTAGATCGCAGGATCCAACCGCGTATAACAGGAAACTTCTCGACTCTGTACTCATGCATGTCCTTAAACGCTTTCTTGACACTGATGCTTTCTCTAACATGATCTTCTGACTGCTTTCGTGGACTTCTCTTCTTCCTGTGCTGAAAACATGGAGACACCAATATTCGATGACAGAATTTATGAGCTTTTCTCAACACATCTTCGCAACTTGATAAGATACAAGATTGTTTACACCCATGTGAAGGCTACGCACAGGTGTTGAACTGTCATCGCTATGACCTATCGTATTTCTGCATCTCAGAGATCGGGCTCCGACTCATCATCAGGGTCAGGTATTGGCAAATAGCCATTTCCTGGCACAAATACATCCTCCGACCAACAGCGACAATCCTTCCACTTCATGTCTTCATCTGCGAGCTAGAGATTCAACGTCAACCAAAATAACTCCGTAAGGTGGAAGACAGAAAAGCTTACACCAGAACAACGGAAAGTCGAAACTAGCTCGTCTCTATGCCACAGAGACACCAGTCCACCACAATCTTTACACTCGGGCTCCCCCGATGGACATGCCTCGGGATTTTCCCTAGTTAGGTATGTACTGAATTCGATCCCTGCGGCTTCCAACTCGGTTTCCAACTTGGCTAGACGTCTTGCGCGCGAACTAAGTCTTGCTGTATTATTTGTGGCAATGATGTTTGTCTGATCCAGTGTTGTAGCAGAGTTATTATTGTTCCCCTGGTCCGTCACCATAGCGGAGACGTTGTTCGTCTGACCTGACAATGCCGAGACTTCGATCTGTTGTGATGGATATTCGCGACCACTGCGCAGAACGTGGTTGTATGGGCGGGCGAGTCTATCTCTGTATGATGAAGCGGCTGCTCCGTGTGCAAGAAGAAGCGCTGGTATGTACTGGAGTAGCATTTTGCAGTCGCACGGGTCGAAAAAAGAAGAGAACGGCGTCGTGATTGGGATGGCTCTCAAAGGATGAGCTCAAAAATCTGGTACTGTGCCTCTCGATAAATGAACATAATATCGCAACCGAGCCATACCTACGTAAGCAGTTCCAACCTCCTCATGTGCTGGATTCTGTGACTATCAGCCGCTCTTCTGTCCACAAACAGGCAGAGCCGAAGCCATCAAAAGGCACAGTCTCTTCTAGATTGTAGCAAAGGCCACAGAGAGCCGATAAAACCACGACTCTCAATGGATGCTTTCCATCCGCTGACTGGATCGTGCCTTTCTATAGTTGTCTGCGTGACAAAACTTTGTACTTGGGAAGGAAGAGCACCAGAGAAAAATATTGTGAGCAAAAGGCAAAACATACAGCAGCAGGGATTCCCACGTGGTCACCCACCGTAGTACTAATCTGCCGTTCAACTGCTTATGTATGGCAGAGCGGACGGGATGCCCAGTTTTCAGCTGACTGTGGCCGTATGTGCTTGGATTGTCATTTTGATCGAATATAATCAACGACAGAAAATGAAAATTAGCTCGTCATGGATCTCGAGGATCAAGCTGCGGAGGTGGACCGGAGAAGGTCATGCACGGTCCTCGTAAAAAGTCCAACGAGGTCGGCGTTGGTGGATGATCAACTCAGCATAATCCATATCGCGTGCCTTTTCCTTCTTTCTGGTCGTTCTCTCGCTCGCATTTGTAGCTCGTCCTTGTTCGACCCCGTTCAACCTCTGTCCATTCTTTTCCCGAGTCTTCACTCAATTACACACGTTACAATGGTCAACGTTCCCTCCCCCAAGGATGGTGCGAACAGAGCTGGCGAGGTCCTGTCTGGCTCGTCCAAGGAGTACAAGAAGGAGTCAACCACCGCTAGAATCCTCGGTGCTGGTGCGCAAACACTCGGTCGCAACACAAATGAACATGTAGTTGACTCGAAGCAGGTTCCGCTGGTATCGCCGAGCTCGCCGTCTTCCACCCCGTCGACACCATCGCCAAACGTCTCATGAGCAACCAGGGCAAGATCGTTGGCATGACCCAGTTCAACTCGGTCATCTTCAAGGACAAGGCCACTGCTCCCTTCGGTACTCGTTTCTTCTCCCTCTTCCCCGGTCTCGGCTATGCCGCCGCCTACAAGGTCATGCAGCGTGTCTACAAGTACGGTGGTCAACCCTTCATGCGCGACTACCTGGCCAAGAATCACGGCGACTTCTTCGACTCGACCTTCGGCAAGGGCAACGGCAAGGCCATCATGCACGCCACTGCTGGCAGGTAAGACTCGATCCAGACATCGACCTTCCGAAGTGCCGAGGTGCATCGCTAACACACATTCAGTTTGATCGGTATCGGTGAGATTGTCATTCTCCCTCTCGACGTTCTCAAGATCAAGCGTCAAACAAACCCCGAGGCTTTCCGTGGTCGCGGTCTCTTCAAGATTATCGCCGACGAGGGCTTCGGTCTCTACAGAGGTTGGGGCTGGACTGCCGCCCGTAACGCTCCCGGTTCATTCGCTGTGCGTATACTCGACTTGTCTTTGGCACAACCGGTTACTGACATACAACACAGCTCTTCGGTGGTAGTGCCGCTGCCAAGGAATACTTCTACAAGCTCTCCGACTACAACAGCGCCACCTGGTTCCAGAACTTTGTCGCATCCATCGCCGGTGCCTCTGCTTCGCTCATCGTCTCGGCTCCTCTCGACGTCGTCAAGACCCGTATCCAGAACCGCAACTTCGAGGCCAAGGAGTCAGGTTTCCGCATCATCTCCAACATGGCCAAGCACGAGGGTTTGACTTCGTTCTTCAAGGGTCTTACTCCCAAGCTCCTGATGACCGGTCCCAAGCTCGTCTTCAGTTTCTGGCTGGCACAGACTCTCATTCCCGCTTTCAACAAGATGCTGTAGACGATTTGAATGCCATGATGTAAGGGTTATTATGTGACAGTTGCCGCCAAGTGGAAGGGCGGATAGCGATTTCTTTTCTAGCTGAAATCTAGCTGCAGGGGCAGTCGGATCGGGTGCATAATGTTTGGGGATGTTTATGGGAATTTTGCAAACGGCCAGCCAATGTTTTGTATTGTAACATAGAAAAAGGACGGCGCATGATGGAAATGATACCTCTTCTCTACCTACAGTCACTCGAGTACCTACCTCTGACTTGGCTGCATGTCTCCAGGAGATCAAACAATGGTTCGGGAGTGGCCGAGCAGCGGGAACGACAGGAGGGTGAGGGTTGGGCAGCAGCGGGCCCTGGCGCGTCGAGACCATATTATCGGTAAAAGAAGCAGCAAATCAATCGAGCTTGCAATCAACGAACAAGGCAGAACGTGATTGACGCCGTGCTGCAAGCGCGGCGATCCCGTCTTACCCATATCTATAGGCTTGACGTCGCTCTTGTTTTCTGCGTCCTCGTTGTTTGCACACCCACACCGCCGACGCACTGCCAGCTCGCGCCGTTGTGGATAGTCGTTTCTCTGACACATAACGTTCATCCTCCGCAGGTTCGGAAGGCACGGTCGAGAGTAACCCCGGATTAAACAGACAAGTCAATCGCAATGTCGCGCTCACGATCTGCTCGTCGAGGCGACGATGGACTCGGCGCATCCAAGCATCAGCATCAACATCGCCGCGCCAACAGCACCCCAGGCCCTCGAGATGATCTCCACGACGGGTAAGTTTTGATCAACATAAGCTCATGCGTATACAACTAAACAAAACGACTCAGATTCGTCAAGCGCCTGGTCGGCATCCTGGACAACCACGGCAAAGTCATCAAGAAGAACGCCGATTTGCTGGGTGAGATCTCGTCAACACTGCGCAGCCATTCCTACTCGCGTCTGCCACGCCCAGCCAGTGAGCCGGCTCTGAAGGTTCCCACTACACCTATCGTTCAACCTGCCACGCCTGACGACAGCCGTCTCGAGTCCAGCCCGGAGTTCATGCCCCCCACCCCACCTGACACACCAACTGTCGAAGTATCCGACTGGTCCCACCAGCCACCCAAGCCCAGCGAAGTCAGATACCAGTACGAACAACCAAAGGTCCCCAAGATTGTCATCAAAGACCACAGCACCTCGACTATGACCGTCGTCAGTGCTCCTGTTGACGCCATCATGGACCTGTCAATCTCTTCCCAGAACGACGCTGACGCTGTTGTCACCACTTCCACCCAGACCGATATCACTCCCAGCAACAACAACACAGCTCTGGTTCCTGTGAACAAGAACTCGACCGGAGTCTCCAACACCGGCTCTTCTCCCTTCAAGATCCTACCTGTCGTTGATGCAATCCCCGACATGGCCACTACCGCCTCACCTGCAGCCGACTCGGTTGACGACAACACTGTCTCCGAGGAGGACATCTCCCAGTGGTATGCCTACCATGCAGACCGCGCAGCTAAGAGCTTGCGCTACGACTTGCGTGAGATCGACCTCAAGATGGATCGCTTTGTTCGCCGCATCAACGAGCTCAACTCGCAGTGCTCAGCCCTCAACGACCTCATGTCAGCCCATGCCTCCAACGCCTTGAACCCAAACACCCAGCAGCACCGTCGTACTAGAAGTACCCCAGCTGTCCAGGGCAACGACCACTTCACCCGCAAGGAGAAGCAGATCCGCGACGACATCAAGGAGGCCTTCCAGAGTCTTCGTTCAGCACTCACCTTCTATCGCAAGCAGCGTGTGGCTCCTCTTGAGCTCGTCAACGCCAAAGCTGACGTCGTCATGCCCGGTTACTGGTCCTTGGATGCCTATGGCAAGCGTCGCGCCCTCTTCCACTTCTACAACCGCAACAAGGACATCTCCAGACCAGGTGATCGTGCTCGCTATCATGATGCCATGGCCCTCCTTGACGCATGCACTGCCATGTCTTTGAACCAGGACTTCGTCGACAAGATCGACAAATGGGAGAGCCTGATCGGTGCCATGAAGAGCCAGTCCGGCGCTGATACGGTTATTCCTTGAATGTGTTAGCGTCAGAAGTCGACGATACTGATTCTACATGCTCACTCACGGTACCTGGCACAGTCAGTCAGGGTTCACATGTCTTTCTTTCCTGTCTCTTCGCGCATCTTGCATGGCACCGGCGCCTTTGTTCTTTTGTTTTCCTCAGTTGATGCGTTTTGTTTTGTTGTTCTGATCTTGTAGTGGTTTTCTTTTCTTTTTGGTTTTCTTTTCTCTATGAATTAATGATGGATGCATGTTGCATGTGGCTGGCGCGCTTGAAAAGATACCCCCTTTCTCTTGTTTTTTTTTCTTCTCTTTCTTTCATTCTCTGGACACACTGTGCAGCCCTTTCGTATTTGGCGTTGTGCTGCAGTCAGTTTTCCTTCTACTCAATCATGCAAGCGAGGAGAAGGAACATAGCGAGACTGCGAACTGTGCAAAAAATGAATACAAACCTCTAATTACCTCCATCGTGTGATTGCTCCTGCTCTATCCTATTGCTGCTTCGTCCTCACCAACATTTCAATGGCTAGACTGTAAGCCTCGTCGCGCTTGCGCTCCTGATGTGAGCCTGGTTTCACTCTCTTGTCCCACGCATGTCCACACTTATCCATCCTTCTGAGCATCACACTTCCTCCATTTTTCTCTTCGACGCGCTTGGCCAGGCGTTCGGTCTCCAGACATAGGCTGTCCCTTCCACAAGTGATGAACAAGGAGTTCTCGGGGTACTTGTCCACAGGTCCAAGAGCAGGAGAAACGCGAGGATCTGCCTTATCGGGATCCAGACGCAGGTATGAGGCGTCAAACAAGCGAGCCATCTTTACAGTGATATCGTTTGATCTTCCATCGTCCTCAGGAGGTGTCTTTTCTTCCGGCGCCATAGAGAGATCGGTAGGCGGGTAAAAGGCCAACAGAGCATTAAAAGTGTCCTTGCGGAATGTCGACGCAGCAGCAACACAAGCCATATTCGCACCAGCACTGAACCCAGAGATTGCGATCTGAGAAGTGGAGTAAGCGTCTGGTTGTCCAAGCACCCAATTCACAACATCCTCGGCATCATTGTGGCAGGCTGGCCAAGGGTACTCTGGCGCAAGACTATACTGGATATCCAAGACCGAGTAAGGAGTTTCCGAGCAGACTTTGCGGCAGAAGAAGTCGTCGGAGCCGTGGAGAGGGAATACGAAGCCGCTGCCGTGGAAGTTTATGAGTAATGGGGAGGGGATGCCAGGGGTGAATGAGGTGGAGTTGTAGACGTGGGCTTTGATGTTGCGGCCGGTTCGGGAGGGGATTTTGAGGATCGAGTCTGGTGTTGGCTTTGGAAGGCCACCCCACCATACATTGAGACGGGCGAAGCTGACGAGCGCTTTGAGGCGCAGGTACCTGAAGAGATTCTTCAAGGCGAGCAGCATCGTTGGTTGTGTTTGGTGTTGGAGGTCGCAGTAGAGAAGAACCTACAGAAAATATCTTCAAGAGCGAAGACGTCGATATTTACTCACCTGACCGGAAGCCATCGGCAATCCGCAACTGCCGTGTGTAGTCATTTTCCTCATCGAGGCAGATAGGCGTAACAACGGCGGCAAGTTAGAGATGGGCAATCAGAGAAGGAGAATACGAAGCGACGAGACGCGCGTGGTGTGGTTGTGAAGCGGTATAGCTCGATTGGGTGAAGCGACTTGTTACGCGGAACGGGTCCGCCCCACCTTGGCACAGGAATGATTTGTGTCAGGGTTTAAAAAGGCTTAGCCATGGGAGGATTGACATGCATTTTTACAAATCCCTAGTGCTGTGATGTGTCAAGGAGATTTCTGTATGAGAAAGTGTGTAGCGATGCGAAACTTGAAAGGGAAGAAAGGAAGGGTTGATGGAAGATGGTCACGATGACATTCAGGTTGATGATGACGTCTCTTGTGTTTTGATGATCGACCTTCCATCGTCTGGACTTCTACCCAAACCTGTTCGAGAACACGACACACAATCATTTACATCCACCTATCCCTAACTTGCTGAGAATCGCAACATATTAATCAACATGAGTGCTACCAGTCAATCCCATGGTCAACTAGTCCGTCTTCGCGCACTTTATCCCTCGCAACTGCCCGCCCATCCAGACTTGACAGCATTGCAAGGCACCGCTTCAGCGTTGCCAGACCTAGATACCTTCATCATCAATGTCTTGACCGAAGCCTCGACTTTCATGACCGACTACCTCCCAAAGAACTTTTCCATCAAAGACAGATCAAAAACATCTCCGCCAGCAAAGGCTACCGTCCAACTTCTGGCGCATGAGATCTCTGCTCAGGTGTTGGGTGCCAATGCACAAGACGAAGCTTGGTTTGCACGCACAAGTCTCCACGAAAACAAAAAAGAAAAGGGCACTGCTAGTTGGGATGAATTTGAAGCTGGTCTGCTTGACGATCACAGTCTGCATGAATCGCAGTATACCCCGGATGTGTTTGATGCGCACAAAGTGCTATCCTGGGATGACAAGCTAGCTCAGAAGCAGGCCAAGGTCGGCAATTGGGAGAAGGTTGGCTTGAACAGTGAGTACTTTGTCGATCTTATACACTCCGATCATGGCTGATTTGTCTCTCAAATAAGTCTTCGAGATGGGTCATCACATCCCGCCTCCTCTGGACAACCGAGCTTTTCCGGTTCTTGTGGTTACGGCTCGCTCGGCTGGTCCCAAAGACCCATCTTTCTTGGTCGTTCAGATCCCGGTCAATATGACCAAGCTGGACAAGGCAATGTACTCTACGCACAAGAACAAGACTGCGGGTGACACCGCCGAGAAGAGGAAGCCTGTCACTCTCGGCCAGTATGTCAGCATCGAGCGTTGCACCATGGTCGAGGACATCAATGTGAAGTGGCAGATGGCCACAGCTTCCGATGCAAAGGGCAATCTTCCAATGTGGGCACAAAAGATGGGCGTTCCTGCTGCGGTAGTCAAGGATGTCGGTCTTTTCATTGGTTGGAATGATAACAAGAGGAGATGAGATGTTGAACATGGCAGTTTTTGTTTTTGTCGATACCCCCTGAGTTTAAGTCACCCTAAGCAATAAGAGTAATATGTTCTGCATAGTCAATCGATGGATACATCTTTCCAAAACTCATTACTTGTGGTCGATAAGCTAATCTACAGCTTATGCTTCTTCTCACCCGAGGCAATCTTTCTAAACTGCTCTTGCGGCACACCGCTAACGAATCGATCCAACCCACCAAACACCTCAGCAACACCCTGCGCATCCAACATCTCCCTCTCAGGTCGTCTGATCAACTTCTTGATACCCAACAGACTCTCAGGAATCAAGTGCTTGCCAAGCCTATCATCCACCTCCTTGAGCACCAAGTCCAAAAACTTGTCGCTCTCGCCTGGCTTGACATCCATGACTCCATTCACATACCCCACTGACACCAACTCCTCGCACGTCAACCGCTTACTCATGATCAAAGCCTCATTTGCCTTTGAAATTCCCAATCGCGACACAAATGCCCTGGAGGAACCTCCTTCGGTCACTAAACCCAAACTGCTGAATGGAGTGAGGATGAAAGTGTGAGGAGCAGCGTAAACGAAATCTGCGAAGCCAGTCAAAGCGGCGGAGAGACCCACGGCTGGCCCGTTCAAGGCCGCAATCAGGATCTTCGGGTGGGTGTAGAAGGCGTGGGTGATGTGCAGGTTTTGTGCGACAAAGCCTTGGAGGTAGTGACGTTGGATGTCGGTGTCCTTTGGTGGTGCTTTTGAGATGGAGACGTCGGCGCCGCTGCATAATTCTGTTAACAAGTTGTTGTCTTCTGTGGGAAAGGGATAGGAACTTACGCGGAAAAGTAACGGCCTTTTCCTGTCAGGACGGTGATGTAGATGTTATCCATCACGGCAATCTCCCTCATCAGTTTGGCGAGGCGGAAGTAGTGGTCGCCATTGAGTGCATTCAGCTTCTTTGGCAGATTGAGGGTGATGATGGCGATGTGGCCTCTGGTCTCGAGTGTGACCTCTTGCTCGACTTGAGACATTGTTGTGTCTACTGTTACTTTTATCTGAAGTTTGTTTGGGTATATGCGGTCGAAGTGCTAACTTCGAGGAAGAGAGGTTCGTGGGGTATGAGAGTCTGATTGTACGCGTACCTAGGCAACTTTTCGTAGGAGCCGTTGCTGTGTGGGGTACCGAGGTTCGTGGGTAGGGTCCTGTTCGGATACTGCTTCCGAAACCCTGAATGCTCGAGAAGCCTCAAGAATCAAGACTCGAGCGGTAAAGATAGCGACGGAACTGCTTACTGTCCAGCGTCAACCCTTTGAGAGTCATATGGACTTTGCAATGACCATCCTCAATGTGAGAGTGTTCCAAAACTCGTAGTCCTGGTTTGGAAGATCTCAGGTGATTCATAGCGAGTCTGCGCGTTGCTTCGATGCGTGATCGCGTTGCAAGGAATAAAGAAGTGATGATTCATCCCCGATGCCAACCCAAGCCCAAGTCACTTATCAGCCGAGCTCATAGCAAAGAGCATACACCATATCACGTAGATTCTGCTTTGATACATCCACCACATACTTGTGGAGGCTATGAAACAAGGAAGATATAGTTGACAGGGTCGAGGTGCTGACAAGCTTGAAATTCAAACAGAACACCAGAAGCTCGAATCACAAAATGGTAGCAAGTCGGTCACAAGGGATATCGCCATTATCAAGACAGAAAGTACATGGCCAGCGATTACACAGAATTTACGTATAGAACAGCATATGACACTCGAAAAGAGCAAGTCACAGCAAGAAAGAAAAGCCGAGCTTCCCTCGGCCTGGAGCAAGCAAAGCTACGTCAGCAAATAAGCATCCAGCACGCCAAACAACTCACCCCCCACCAAAAAAATGCAAGGGCTAACGAGGCTTCGAGTCTCGGTTGGATACCCCAAATCGCCATTTCTCACTTCTGTATATCGGTATTCTTACTGCACAAGAAACATGGCAGCATACACGACATTCGAGGGCACGCACAAGACGGATGACGGCGTCGAGTTGTACACCAAAACGTGGAAGGTGTCGGGGGATGATGCTGCAGCCAAGGCACGCGTGCTGTTTGTGCATGGCTTCAGTGATCACTGCAACAACTACCCCGTCTTGTTTGACCATCTGGCTAACCAGGGGATTAATATCTATGCCTTTGATCAACGGTATTTTCACCTCTTTGTCTCTGTCTCCGTATATCCTCCTTAATACTGACATGTCTATACAGAGGATGGGGTCGCTCCGTCCACCACAAACGCGAGCGCGGTCTCACAGGTCCCACCACAAGGGTCATCGACGACATAACCAGCATGCTGCACACCCTACTCCCTTCCCCTGTCCCTCTCTTCCTCATGGGCCACAGCATGGGCGGTGCCGAAATCCTCTACTACGCTTCCACCGGCCCTTCCGCTCTACTCTCCCAAATCCGCGGTTTCATCGCCAGCGCACCGCTAATCGGCCTACACGCCGACACTCGCCCCTTCAAAGCCACCGTCTACGCTGGTCGTCTCGCTGGCCGCCTGCTCCCGAAATTCCAACTAGTGAATAAGCTGGACAGTAAATGGTTGAGCAGAGATCCAGAGCAAAACAAATTGTGGGAGCAGGATGAGCTGTGTCATGACACTGGCACGTTAGAAGGGTTGGCAGGAATGCTGGATAGAGGATTACAGCTTGAGAGCTTCAAGGTGTTGCCCAAGGAGACTGCGGGAGAGGGAGGCAAGACGAGGTTGTTGGTGTTGCATGGTACTGGCGATCATGTCAATGCTTATGAGGCTACCAAGGCGTATACAGATCGCTGCAGTGGGTTGAGTGATATGGAGCTTAAGAGCTACGATGGTTGGTATCATAACAGTAAGTTTCGACCCCCTTCTTTTCATTTTGAGTGGTTGCTAATCAGGCTGCTTCAGTGCATGCCGAACCTGGTGATGACAAGCTCGCATTCGCCAACCACGTCTCGCAATGGATTTTGCAAAGATCGGGACCGGAAGAGTCAAAGTCAAAACTTTGATCATGGCCTACACGAAGGCTTCACTTGAATCAAGAAGGAGGAATATAATGTTTGGAAAGGCGGAAACCAATGTTCGAAGGAGGAAGGAAGTTCTGTTCATGAGCAGAGAGATATGTCGAAGTCTATATATTGTTGTAATTTTCAGTGTTGGGGTATCATTTCGCAGCAAAAGCCCAATCTCCTGTCGAAAAGGAAAAACGCCGTGTCCCGTCTATGTCTATCCGTCTATAATTCCCAAGTCTATAATGCAATCGTTTTCATAAAAACCAAAAAATGCAATTGTGCTTTGTCAAAAAGAATCAAAGCTCATGATGGTCCACGAGTCAAGGGTTGTTTGTGCCTGAAACAAGCCCCATTCGGCCTTCTCGCCGTGCCCTCGAGTCATGACAGCTCTTGAGTCGCTGCTCTGACTGAGATTTTTCTCTAGACCTGTCGCATATCGTTTAGACTGCTTGTGCGAGTCGTAAAGGAGATGAGAGTGCGCCACTGTCATAGCGATGAGCCCATGATCTCCAAATGGCTGTTGTACCACCGTTTCCCAACGTCGACGTCTCCGAAGCTTCAAGGGTTGTGGTCAAAGCCAGACTGGCCTCCCAAGCCCGAATACGCATTACGCGAATTCTGATACGCGGCTTGGAGTTGCGCCGGCGTCTGGATGCCATTGTACGAAGGTGCCGATGTCATCATAGGGAACCCGTTACTCGTAGGTCCAGGAAGCTTGAAATCGTCCTGGTATGCAGATTGAAACAGTTGAGGGCCAACGGGCTGAGGTGGTGGGCTGCCTCCAAAAGGTGTCGAGTCACCGCTGGCGGGGTTGCTGCTGTCGTAGATTTCGTCGATTCTGCTGCGACCGCTGGGCATCGAGACCATGCTGAATCCTGGAGTAGGCATCTGAGGGAGAGTGTCGTTGATTTTGGAGAGGAGCAGGGGGAGGTATCGTTGTTGGCCGCCGCGGAGCGTGGATATGAGAGAGAGGAATTGGTTTAGGTAATCGCGGGGACCGTATTCGAAAGTGTGTTGCTCGAAGGGTACGCACGACATGACATCTGTCAGTGTGCATGCGACGTCGAAGAGCTTCTCGACAAGTCCAATGCCGTGGACCTCCATAGCGGCTTGTGAGAAGCCACTTGTTGCGGCTATCAGATCTCTCGAAATCTCGATGGGGTATTTGAAGCTCATGGTGCTGTCTGCGGCAGCCGAGGACAGGTAGCCATGACTGATCGAGAGCTGCCACACCATTGTTCGGAGCCATTGTTGCGATGTCCTCAAATCGACTGCCTGGCTCTCGGTGCTGTGCAGATACGCCGGAAGGGCTTCTGCAAGTTGGTTCTGAAGTCTTGCCAACCACTCGGTTGAGCAGCCGACACGAGCTTTGTTCCAAAGTCCAACGAATGTGTCGTCGAATGGTTTGAATAGTGTGACGAGGTGGATGAATCCACTAAGCTCGACTGTTTCTGCGGGATCGTCGTTGAGGGTGGGGAGGTTGATAGTAGCATGCAGGGTTAGGGGGCGGTGTCGCTGGATGGCATATGCTCTGTAGATGTGATGTTAGTGGTGCTTTAGGCCTTTTTCTTAAACCAAACTCACCTCTCAGTAATGAACAGAAGCCAATACAGTCGTCGGCGTCGCGATGTCTCAATGAGATCCCCTTGGCTGTAGTGGTTCTCGTCTTGCATGCCCATGATCTGCGCTAACGTCGTCGCCTCGCGAAGATGGAACCACGCAGTGTTGTGCTTGTCCAGGCAAAAATGCGCACCGAAGAAGAAGAACGATGTGATGACCGACCAGATGCTGGGGCTCTCAATATAGTCGTATCCTTTTCGGACGCGGATGGCTTCGTCCAGTAACGTCATACCCAAGTTGAGATGGGCGTTTGGTACTTCGGCATCCGGTACGATACCAGCGGGGAGCTTGGTGTTCGGTTGGATGAGCATGTACGAGCAGAGCGACACGACTAGACAGTAGGCTTCTACCGAGTTCTCCATCTTTCCAATCGTCTCACCAACCTTTTGGCGGTGGAGGATTGGCTGTGTCGGGTACATGTTTGCGAAAAAGTAGTCAACGCATGACGTGATGAGCTCCATGGATAGCAGATCCGGTGTCCTCGAGAAGGCGTTGGCATATTGTGATGCCTCGAAGCCCAGTCCATGTCTTGCGCGAGCTGCCAGTTGCGACTGCCTTTGTGTTTCGCGAAGCTCAGAGATGACCTTTGCTCTGCTTCCCTTGGGTCCTTTCTTCTGGGGGATGGCGTTGTATGTGCATGTCAGGCCAGCTGCAGTGCAGTTCTTGCAAGGTCGGGTACCATCACCAATGCATTTGACCTTTCTCTTATGGCAACAGTCGCATGCGCGCTTGACAGCAGATGTGGCGGGTCCGGTCGAGTCAGGCATCATCAACAATGGCATCAATACCTTGCCAGGTACAAGATGTGATGGGGAGAAAATAGGCCCGTTTATCGGTGACGAGGGTTGTGGAAATACTTAGGGCGGGAGGCTGAGTGAGAATAGGTAGAGGAAAATTAGAAGAGAAAACGAAACGTTTAGACACGAGAAGAGTCAATAATATCTAACGACAAGCATTACACGCCGGCGGCGTTGAGTTGACGCAAAAAGTGGTCAAGCGGGAACCGTTATTTGCCGCGAGTAGCGTCAACGCCGTCGAAATCTTAGCATCGAATAGAGGAAATAGTTGCACGAGATCTTGATCGCGAGACTGCGAAACGACTTACTGATTCGAGCATTGCCCAATATCGACACGACTTACAACCGATCTGGGGTGACATATACTTGGACATGATATTGCGTTAAAGTGTTGACGGACGCAAAGACCTAAGCATGATCAGACTCAGCTCATGGCGTGGACAACGCATGCACGCACTGGGCGTTGACATGCAAGGTTCACACTGCCGGACCCGATGATGGCGTATGTAAGAAGAAGAGAACCGTGCGCCTGAGGTGCAAAGCCTTCACGCCAATCACAGACATCCGACCGTTGCGTTTCAAGGGTCCGTGACGCATCGAAGCTGCAAAGAAGCAGAACAAAAAAAGCCTTCCTTTGGAGCATTTCGAGCCGACACATTCGTGGTCTGAAAAGAATGCGCTGCGAGTCGTTGATCGGAGATCTCACCACCAGCCGTCGGAGGCTGAGAGCTGATGAAGCCACAAATTCGTTTTATCAAATCTCGCTCCTGCCAAGTCGCGAGTCGGCCCGAGACAATTGTTGTTGGTCCGTTGATGAACTGATCCGGAAATAGAGAGGGTCCGTTGTGAGGGCGCCAGGCCCTAAGCCGCCAGAAAGCGACAGCAGAACGATCTCCATCGGTGCTGCTGGTCGCTCAACAAGTTGAAAGCGCGAAGCTGTGATTCAGCAGGATGGGTGGCTCTCGGTGCCCTTGTCCAATCCGGGCATTGATTGTGGGCTGATTGTGAACCGCATCGTGGTGAACATGTGCATTTCGCCTACGACTCGACTCATCTAGAACAGTCCTCTGTCTTGTGCTGTTAGATCCATAGTTCTCCGGTAGACGCGAGTGTCCTCTTGACGGATGGTTGTTGCTGGTTTCACAGGCTTCAATTTGGCAGAAGCTGGAGGCTTCGGGGGTCAAATGTCCAGGCCTGGGGGCACACGACCATTTATGCCCTTCGTCGACTGCTTGCCTTCGCGAAGAAGGCCCGTTTTTGACGAGATACTGTCGAGATACCCCGAGGCTAACATTTATCCACGAATATCCACGAATTCTCCCGTGGCCCTTCTCCGGAGGATTGCTTTTCGTGGTGGGGTGTTGCTTGTGGGGTTCCCACATTTGACGCTGCTTCTGTACTTCCAGAACCGCGTACACGTGGTGTTCATCGCGTGCTCCAAAAGTATATATGATCTTCGTCGTCGCGAAGTCATTGCGACCTTTGAAAAGATCGATCACAATGTATAGATATACACGCTGAAGCTGTGATCTATATTTGTACAATTCGGCATATACTGCTGCCCATGACCATCCGCCCCGTTGTCCGGATAAAAAGAACTAGTGCTTCCCCAGCACCACCCGCAATCAGGCCGAGCATTCATTACACATAATAACATAAGAGTTGGTCATGAGAACTTCGTTTGACGGGGTTGATGTGGTTTGTCCCCATACTCCAGTCTTCGGAGCCGCTGTCATAGAAAGGCGTAACAACGCATTTGTCGATACGCGTTACAGAGAATCAATGGATGGTATCCTGTCGTGAGCTTTGAGATGGTCTTGTTGCTTGTATAAGCCCTCCAGGAATGGGTCAGGCGACGCTTGTAACGACACAAGAAGCCATGGTATGTGCCTCAATCAAGTGGACTCTGGTGGGACGACAACGCGACCTCCATCAACGATCAGCAATTCGCCAACACGTTTCTTGAGATCGTCGCCACAGCATTCAACACGCTTCCAGGTCACTATTCTTCCGGAATTCATGTCGACATCCCAGACTCGGACCCGACGATGGAAGCCACCATAACCAGCGTAGCCACCGAAGCCACTGCCTCCCGCGTAGCACATCCAAGGGCCAACATTTTCGCTCTTGGCAGCATCCTTGGATTGAGGAGTGAGAGCGCAGTAATCATTGACATGATCATGACCGCAGCCCACAGAAACAACACCTTGTTCTTTCAGTGCTTTGTAGAAGCCAGAGTTGAAGCCAGGTGCAGTGCTTGGCTCTCTGAAATCGCCACCAGCGACAACATTGCCTTGCATGGCAAATTCTGGGAGCGGTATGTGGATGAAGGCCATGTCGAGATGAATGTGGGTATACTTGGCGTGCTGTGCCTTGAGGCTTTGAGCAGTCTCAGTAAACCATTGAATCTGGTTAGGCTTGACCCAATCGTAGCCTCTATATGTCTTTTCATCCGGACTGTAGCTGTGGGAGTCGAGGAAATATAGAGTAATGGCCGAGTTCTGAGAAGGAGATTGGGCTAGAACCTCGACGTAATAATTGCCAACTCCATCAACGTTGTCAGGTCCCGGCCGAGAAAGCGAGAAAGGCATAGTGGAAAGCAGAGACATTTGAGCCTCGCGAGAGAGACGAGTAGCCTTTGGGCCTTCGTCATCGTGGTTGCCAAAGATGGCAGCGTAAGGTATAGAGCGTGAAATGAGGAGATCGGCGAATTTAAAAATGGCGCTTTGTGCATCTGGCGCTGTGTCACCGTTGACCTGGTCACCACCCAGTACGACCAGATCCGGAGCCTCTTCGTCAAGTATCCGGCCAACAAAATCAAGAGTGCGAGGATCGGCTTCGCAGTTGCCCTTGACAGGACCAGTCGCGTCGATGGCGTCTCTGCAGGAGCCAGTGCCAGTGCTCAGATGCAGATCGCTGAGCTGTATAATCTTGAACTTTCCATCCTTGCGAATTCTTGGAACGACATCCTTCTTTTCAGCTCGCACAGGCCCATGGCGAATGCTGATGCGAGCGGCGTGGAGATTAGAGGCGGCATCGAGGAGTAGAGGAGTCTGTGTCACAGACCAACCTGGGCGTGGATCGACGGCATCGGCGCCGAACAGAAGGTCGACAGCGGTGACAGCTCTGTCGCTGTCCGAGTCCTTCTTCTTGCTGCTCCTCAGAAGCCAAATGTTGCCAGGACGAGACTCCCATCGTTCCTGCTGCTGACCCTTTTCGCCGACACCGGGGTCCAGACGGCCAACACGGAGGTCAACAACAACCTTGTCGTCATCGGTGAGTTCCTCCTCCTTTTTGCGCTGTATGTGCAGGTATGCGGACGAGATCCAGCCGCTATGCAGGTACAAGTCCTTCTCGATACGATGCCATTTGGAAGGGTCGAGTTGACACGAAGACAAGGGGTTGATGGACGAGCAGGTGGTCAAGGTGACATCGGTGACGATGAGACCGGGATGATGCAGGAAGTTTGCGGTATGGATGGAGTGCGGAAGCAGGCGGTAGCGGGTATCGACAAGAAAGACGAAGAGCAGGGCGGTGAGCAGCAGGGCGCCGAGCTGGCTGACGGTGCGGACCTGCGGGACTGTGTTAGTTTCGGTTTGCGTCTGTTTGCTGGAGCAGGGCGTGAGCGGCACGTACAATGCGACGGGTCATGGCTGGGGACTTTCAGGCATTGCGACAGCACAAGCGATATTGTGCCTGTGCAATGCGATGCTGAAAAGAACAAGAGGAAGAAGCAACTTTGGCATCTTCTGACAGCTTGCGCCTTCCCATTTCCCCACAGCCGTGAACGGCAGATCGACACACTCTATTCCATACTTCCGTTATCGATAAGCTTATTACCAAATCTGATTCTGCTCTGAAGCCTGTCTTGCCTTTGCCTGCTCCTTTTGTTCGTAAAAAGACATCATGCGTCCAGTTTCGATCCCTCTACGCCGTATCCATGGCCAATTCAGGACTGTGACCACCTTTGTTGAACGGGACGTTGTCATACTCCGCCAGAAGAACAACCAAGACAACACCATCGTGACAAAGCCTCTTAATCCCGCCAACAGGATCAGTACCCACAAAGGCGACATCTCCCATGCAGACATTATCGGA
>Ga0268250_10000288_pt1 | contig 24544 bp, 35 predicted proteins | sample AgamicAsSfe_FD_200448 | JGI IMG/M metagenome (GOLD analysis project Ga0268250, IMG submission 200448) | Agave microbial communities from Guanajuato, Mexico - As.Sf.e (v2) (version 2) | ecosystem: Host-associated > Plants > Phyllosphere > Phylloplane/Leaf | place: Guanajuato, Mexico | collected...
CTTGGGCGAATTAAAAGCTGATGGCGTTTGCGCTAAGATAGAGGGCTAGCTGATTGTGCCCACGTGACATGAGGTCCACGGTGGAGGATTCAGCATAAATTCTCGGTGCCGAGACCATTCAGCACCATTCGCCTGGGACGCCTCATCGGTATGCAGCGTCTCATAGGCCGGGATGGAGGAATGCAGCCGCCGCAGGTGACAGCTGGAGCGTGCCGGAACCACACAACACATATCACATCATGCAGATACGGTACTTCAATACTTCTCTCCTGATACTTGCAGACGGAAATAACACAAGCAGGATGTGGGAAGTGATCTCGTAGAACTACCAGAACTACCAGAGAATGCGGAGAAGCTACCCATATACTTCAGACTCAAGCTGACTGCAGTCTCGCCGAGCATGATAGCCGGATGCAAGCCTCTTTGATGCACCTAAGACATCCCATCGGCAACGTATCTTTGGAGTATCTGGCTCGTGACTATGCCAGTTCCATATGCTCCTCTTATTCATAACATTCTTTCATATCGTCATAGCTCGTAATCGTCCCTCATCGCGATACTCATGCCGTTCCACCACACCAGTCACTCCATTCATTCTCTTCACCCCTCCTCTAGGTAACAATTCATGATAAGCTTCCCAGCTCAGATGAAATCACCCCCTCCAAATCCTCCAAACGGATTCGGCGGTGCCCCAGACCCACCACCAACACCTCTGAACCCACGACCAAAGCCAGGTCCTCCCATACGTCCTCCCGCACCGCTCCTAGGCCCATCACCAGGTCCCAGCGGATCATACCTGGCTCCAGGCGGAACCTGAGGATTGAAGAAGTCGTCGCCACCATCACCACCCCTTCCAGCAAACAACGGATCATCAAATGATGGATGCATGCCACCGCTAGGGCCACCACCTCTTAGTCCCGGCCCGATACCGCCAATGCGCAACGGATCGTTCGGGCCCATGCCTTGTGGGTAGAGGTCGCGCTCGCCGATGCTGGGGTTATAGATACCAGGACGCGGGATTTCGCGAGGCGGACGGTTGAGGTCGTAGGGGTCTTCGAAGTCGGGAGGTAGGAAATCGCCGGTAGGGTGAGGAGGACGCCGAGGAGCGAAGGATGGGTCGGCGAGGGGATGAGGGCGTGCTGGATTCGGGAGGAGAGGGTCGTCGCGAAGGGGGTCATAGTCTGTGGGCCGACGGGGCGGAGGTAGCGCTGTTTGCTGGGATTGTGATTGTTGCTGCTGTGTGGTAGATGTGTTGGGTTGCGTTGACTCTTCGTAGCCCTCTTTTTGCAGGCCAGGGACGAGCTTCTGAAGGATATTGATGCGGAGGAGAGCGCCGAGATCTGTTAGGCGGCTTGGCGAGATGAAGATGTTCTGGATGGTATGGATAGCGTCTTCTGGTGAGCTGGAAGATGAGGTTGGGGAGATGGGAAGCGATGATTCGGAGATGTAGTCTTTTGTTGTGATGTCAAAGGAGGTCGTCTTGTCGTCGCCCATGCCGATGCCGTATACGACAGTCTTGTTGCCGAGTCGGCTGATCTTGAGTAGGTACTCCATGGAGGATTGAGAGTGCTTGTAGCGGAAGGCATGTGCTGAACTCGCGTTCCACTGAGTAGGAAGTGCTTCTGTGTTCTCATTGTCGGAATGTGCTTCTATTGCTGTGTTAGCTATAGCCTTGAAATATCAAAAGATTGAACGCACCTATTCTGTCATCTTCTCCCAAACCGACCAGGCGAAAGCCTACTGCCAGCATCCCAGAGTGACATGCTAAAGCCACCGCATCGGTTGAGTTCTTTAGCTGCGGAGATCCGTCCTTGGGAAGACTTGAGGCGATGCAATTGCTCAAAGAGCTTGCACTGAGCACGTTCGTGGAGGATGGTGCCATATTGTTGGACGTGATGATGTTCTTAGTGGTAGGCAATAGTGTAGGTAGAGAGAATACATGAAGACAAGCACTGGTACGTCACTGTAGCTGCCTGTGATCGGCAGGCAATTATGCGGGGTCATGCTACATGACTCGTACTGCAAGTTTCATGAGACGGCGAGGTGGTGATGTGCGCAATTAGTCAATCATAATTGCAGGAGAATATGCGCGACGGCGTAGTCGCGCTGGAAGCATTGCGCTACTGAACAAGAGCACGCAGTTTGTAAAAGTCCTTCAATCACTCGATGCGCGTCCTGGCTTCTCTCCCAAGACACTGTCGAAATGTTAGTAGTCTGCTTGACACGAAGATAGTCAATTGCACTCACAACTGCTGCTTGACCAATTCTGCCTCGCCGCCTTTCTCCAAATCGATGTCGTAGACCAGAAAGTCCCCCTCGCTCGTGACAACCATAACCTGTGGTCCATTCGGGCTCATAGCCACCACGGTCTTGACCCCTGCCCCTGTGGCTCCTGAAGTCCTAGGCACTTTAAACCACGCGAAGTCTCTTGCGGGCTCCAACATCTCGGTCACAGCTGACGGGAGATAACCCCCGACTGTCGAAGCGAACGTCTTTGATACATTCTGTGATGTTCGCCGTAGCATGCCCGCGAACGTGCCGTTGTGGGTTCGTGCTGCAGCACCAAAGTCGCTGGAGTCCAGATCATCCAGCGCATCTTCCGCAGGACTCATGCTACGGTCAGACACTCTTCGGACTGGCTGTGATCTCTCAGGTGCTGCTTTTGTGCTAGATTCAGCTTTCATGGTCAACTTGAAAATGTGGATTGTCTCGGTTGCGGACGAAACACATAGCATGGTCGAGTCGTAATTGAAGCATATGCTGAATATGCGCGAAGGCATCGAGCCACGTCGAAACTGGAACAGCTTCTGCCCATCAGGTATTGAGAATACTCGAATGATGGTACCTTTGTCGGAAGCTGTTGCTAGTCTCGTGCCTTCTCTGTTGGTAGCAATGAAAGATAGAGGCGCTCGATGAGCCTCAATCACGTTCACTGCCTGAAGGCTGAGCGGGTCAAATATGAGGACGTGTCCACTGTTAGAGTTCTGATGGGTCCCTGTCGGCGGTACGTGCGATGGTGGAGGTGAATATGTTGCTGGAGTGTCACTCTGAGGTAGTGGATACACAAGATAGCCACGATCCGAAGCAGGAGACAATGCACAAACACCTGGCAAACAATGAGTGATGAACATGAATCGTGATTGAGGTACTTACCTTGCGGGTTCGGGGATGTGTTGATTGTATGAACCAATTTCATATTACTGATATCGTAGAGGTAGATCTGGTTTTCGAGTATGACCGCCAGTCTTTTTCGATTGAGCTTGACGCCCAAGATCGTAGTTGGAAAGGTGAGTTCGCAAATGGTGGAGTTCCTCTGCTCCATATCAGCCAAGAAGCTCAAGACCACATAGCGAAAGCAGCTGAACCTTTGTGTTTGTGATGACCAGCCTGCGAGGTGAAAGCACGAGGGCTATGAGCGACGTAGAGAACAGCATCCCCATCAACGAGATGCTACCTTCATATGTCTGATGGCATTTCGCAAAAGGCTCAGTCGTGTAGACTCTGAAGCCACTAGACGTGCCTAAACACCATTAGTACTTCTCGGAACGTGCAAAAGAGGTGTCGCCGCACCTATAGCTAAGTGGCTATAGTCCTGATTGAATGTCACACAATTCAGGGTCATCGCGGACTGCAGAAGTCCAAGTCTTACGCGGCACTGCAAATGTCAAACACCAGCTCAGAGGTAGAAGTAAGCAGTCCCCAAGAAGGCGCGTCAAATGTTATCGCATTCTCTAGTGCACTGAAAGTCGTACAGCTCCGCGAATCCGCGATATGAATGGAGGGATACTATTGGGCGTGCAGTTTGCTCTGACAGTGGCTGAAAGATTAACCAGGTGTGCTTTTCCGGTATTGCCTTCACGAAGTTGTTCCACCTCAGGTTGTTGTCTTACCGAACAGCTGCAGTCGGCTTTACTTCGGGACCTGCTTTCTCTTATTCACCACCACCATACCATTTGTTCTACAACCTTGTGGCGTCAGCGTGTACATATCTCTATTTCTTCCAGGAACAGACATTCTTGTACAGACATGAGCGACCTTGCCACGACGTCGGCGGCACCCGTATCGGTGCCGGGTACTGCAAATGGCCACAAAGGCAAGCAGCGTGCCATGCCAACACGTAAAGAAAAGCAGGACATTACTATCATGGAAGTGCGTTTGCCATCATCGTCCTACAAGATTCTGTACTAAGTCAGTACGTAGACGAACAATAGCTGCATCACCTCAAAACGAAGTGTCGAGAAAATCTACCACAAAGATGATCATGGCTTCCTACGCTATTTCGTAAAGAAGTTTCAGCGCAGGTCACCACTTATAAATCGTGGCTATTGGCTACGCATGCGGGCGATTGATCATGTGGTGCGAACCTTTCTGACAGAGACTGCTGGCAAGCAACGTACGGTCGTCAATTTAGGATGTGGCTAGTGAGTAAGCTTGCCTGGACCTCAACGACAAGTGGTATGCCATGGCTGACTGGGCTGAACAGCGATCCTTTGCCTTTCAAGTTCTTGAGCAAGCATAACGATTTGTGCGATCTTGCTACCTTTGTCGATGTTGACTACAAACAACTCATGCAGAAGAAGTGCGAAACTGTCAAGTCGACGCCGGAGCTCAGTTCTGTGATCAATCTGAGTGCTTCAAGCACGCCGAGAACAGAGGCAGTGCTGATTGACTGCGCCAAGTACAAAGCCGCAGCTTGTGATCTTGAAGACATCAAAGCACTGCAGGTACTACTCGAAGATACACTACATTTACGAGGCAGCCCAGTACTGTTTTTGGCAGAAGTGTCAATCACATATATGGATGCAGTAGCTGCAGAGAAGCTGATTGAGTTGACATCGACATTCGACGATGGTATGTACACACAGTCTCTTATATGAACACGAGTTGCTAAACAATCTCAGCACGTTTTGCTGTTCTCGAGCAGTACTTGCCTGATGGAGAGCATCATCCATTCGCTGTTACCATGCTTGCTCACTTCAACAAGCTCAACAGTCCTCTCAAGACCGCGATACGAAATCCCTCTGCAGATGATCAGAAGAAACGCTTCGCCAGAGGCCAGTGGAAAGATGTTGACTTCCGCAATCTGTGGAGTTTGTGGGCTGACGATGATTTCCTGCCTGCCATGGAAAGACGGCAACTGGATAAGATCGAGCCATTTGATGAGTGGGAAGAATTTCAACTGTTTTGCAGTCATTACTTTCTGCTTATAGCCAGGAATACAGTGTCAACAGTGCAAGCCGATGTGCCAGAGTCTACAACATCGAAGAACCTGCACACAGTCGACTTCCACGAAAAGAATCAATGGATTGCATCTAGGGACACGTGGACTGAAACTATGGCTAGACCAAAGTATCGTCCTTCTCCGAGCGAGCCTCGAAGATTTGCAGGAAGTCTCATCTCCTCGGAAAGTATCTGGACAACAGGCGGACACGGCATACAGAGTCGTCTGGATTCTGTCGAACTCCTCCGCAGTACAGGCGAGCTCGATATTACCTACTCTCCTGGGCATTCCGCATTCCCACCTTTGCCTGCACCCTTGATGTGTCATACGCTGACGCAAGTCGGAGACAATGGAGCGCTTCTGGTTGGTGGACGGACATCTCCATCATCTTCAAGTGCAGCATGTTTTTGGAAGCAAGGATATTCGTGGACGCCAACTAATGCACTTCCGTACGGACTATACAGGCATTCAGCGGTTAGCATAATCGAGAATCCCAGGATGGACGATGGCGATTACGGTGTATTAGTATACGGTGGCAAATCTGATCCGACCTCTATCAACCAAGACTGGCTCTATTGGCAGAAAGAGCGAGGTTGGACGGTCTTGGACGTTGTCGTGGCAGCAAATCAGGGGGACGCAGGATCTGGTGATATGTCGATACCAGCACGATTTGGAGCTGCAATGATGGTTGTTCCTGTCGTGCCGGAGCCTGACCCTTTATTCAAAAATGATGCCGACGGTAGGCTTCGCTCGGGATTTCTCACTGGCGGCATCGGCGTGGACTATACTATTCTGGATGATTTCTGGGCGTGGTCGTTACGAAGAGACGGACAAGATAAGCCCTACATTTATTGTGAAAGAAAGCAGGTTCATGTGTGGGGTGTGTCGAAACCTACTCAATTTGGACGCTTTGGTGCTACCATGATTCTTACAGGCCTGGATTGGTCGGGTGTGAATTGTCTCCTTGTCGGTGGTGTCACGAACGAAGGGGTGCTCGAATCGCGTGAAGAGGTGTTGTCTCTCATCCAGGATAGTTCCACGCACTGTGGTGATGGAAGCATAACAGCCAGGCGTGAGAGAATTATCTGGCCTGAAGGACAACGCCCCTTGATGGTAGGAAGTACTGTGCACGCCATTGACAGCTCTGCGGAACGGGACGATCAAGAGGACGAGTGGACCAACCTCAAATGGGTCCTTGCTCACGGTGGAGCCGTATGTTTCTCGTTTGGAACGTACTGGAATTCTGGTATCTGGACAATCTCACACGAGGACATTACGTCTTGGATGGTGCTGAAAGAGGCCACTTCGATAGCTGCTTCAGAGCCTCATGGCCAAAAGCACGGGAGTGGCGCTCCCAAGGTCCCACCAAGCACATCTCAAATGAAATCAGAAGATGACCCAATTGAAACGACCGTCAACAAATCAGCCATACAGACGGCAGCAGATCTTGATAGCATCATCGAGGCCAGTAAGCCCATGATCATCACCGGAGTGAACCTAGGCAGCTGCATCGATAAATGGAGCCCAGAATATCTCGAAAGCAAAGTCGGCAACGAGCGGTCAGTAGTCGTCCACGACGCGACCTCAAAAACCATGAACTTTCTCGCCAAAGACTTCAAGTATACCACCTTGCGCTTTGACGACTTTCTAGCAAAGATCTCTGCCGGCGCGCCAATGTATCTTCGCGCAATCTCCAGCGATACCTCTTCACCCACGACACTTGCAGCAGACTTTCCCGACCTAGCCCCCGACTTCCAGCTACCTCGAGAACTCCAAGCAATAACCACAGCCATGCACAGCAGCGTCCTGCGCATCTCAGGTCCAGTTGCCATGTGGCTACATTTCGACGTCATGGCGAACATATACTGCCAAACCCAGGGCAGCAAGCAGCTCATTCTCTTCCCACCCAGCGATATCAGCCACCTCGACTTCCCCGCTGGCGCCTCCAGCTCGCGCACCAGCATATTCGACGACGCGGGAAGTGCCCACTACCCAGCGAATACGCACCCTGTCATCTGTGACGTCCAACCAGGCGACGTGCTCTTCATCCCACCACTATGGGCACACACTGCGAAACCGACTACGGGGACTAGTGTTGCGGTGAATGTGTTCTTTCGCAATCTGGACAAGGGATATGCGGCTGGGAAGGATGTCTATGGGAATAGGGATTTGCAGGCATATGAGAATGGGAGGAGGGATGTGGCGAGGGTGATTAAGGCCTTCAAGGGACTGCCGGAGGAGATTGCAGCATTCTATCTAGACAGATTGGCGGCAGAGCTGAGGGAGGGTGCCGGGAGGAAGTGAGCATAAGATGATGTGCTCGGAATGGATAACACCGAATGCCGGATGCCCCGCCTTAGTTTCACATTCAGACGACGTTGTTTCATCCTTGTCCATCCATGATATCAAGACCTTGCTCCACAACACTTTCACGACTGCCAAAGTCGCTTCACATTGCCCGCGCATCGCTTCCCATCTATCGCAACTACAGCTCTTTCCCCTCCGCATCCTCAAGGCCACGCCCACGACCACTCCACCACCACCTCCCTTCCCACCTCAACCCTCCCTCCACTCGCACCATGGCCGTCCTCCAAATGTCCAAACGCCTCCGCGGCAAGACCATCCTCATCACCGGCGCCTCCTCCGGCATCGGCCGCGCCTGCGCCCTCGAATTCGCGCGCATGTCCCCCGGCGACCTGCGCCTGATCCTGACTGCGCGCCGCATCGACGTGCTAAAAGAGGTGGCTGCGGAGATCAAGAAGGAGGTCGGTGAGGGCGTGAAAGTCCTGCCGGTGCAGTTGGATATGGCGGATGCGGATGCGATACGGGGGTTTGTCGAGAAGCTGCCTGATGAGTGGAGGGATGTGGATGTGCTTGTGAATAATGCGTATGTTTAATCGCCACTTTGCAGTTACAACAAGAGACACATGAGCATGAGCACGGTCTGACCAATCGCGTATCGTATCCAGCGGACTCGTCCACGGCATGGCCCAAGCCCCCTCGATTTCCGAAGCGGACATCAACAACATGTTCGCCGTAAACGTGCACGGCCTCATCAACATGACGCAAGCCATCCTGCCCATCTTCAAAGCTCGCGACTCGCCCACCTACCCCGGCGGCCGCGGCGACATCATAAACATCGGCAGCATCGCCGGCCGCGAGGGCTACCCTGGCGGCTCGATTTATTGCGCGACCAAGGCGGCGGTGAGGACGTTTGGGGAGGCGTTGAGGAAGGAGTTGGTTGCGACGAGGATACGGGTTATGGAGGTGTGTATGCTTGGAGGCGTGAGCAGTGTGGTGAGTCATTCTGTGCTGACCATACATTCGCAGGTGGATCCTGGGCAGGTCGAGACGGAATTCAGTGTCGTTCGCTTCGGTGGCGACAGGGAAAAGGCGGCGAAGGTGTACGAGGGCGTCGAGCCGCTGACGCCGGAGGATGTGGCGGAAGTGGTAATCTTCATGGCAGGGAGGAGGGAGAATGTGGTCGTGGCGGATGTGTTACTGTTTCCGAATCATCAGGTGAGTTTTGTGTAGTGTTTACGTGGGCTGGACACTGCGTGTTTTGGGAGAGTGATGCTGCAGGCGACGCTGGCGATGCTGGCGATGCTGGCAGCTTCGTGTGTGACAGCGCCGCCGGAGCATATCAACATATGGCCACGGTCGCTGGGACTTGAATATGCACGATCTTGCAAGAACTCTGCTAATCTCGTGCTTCGAAACAGGCTTCCGCAACGACGATGCACAGGAAGACGAAGATCTGAGCCTGCTCGATTCGGCAACCTCATCGCCTGTCCCTCGAACGGGCAGGTACAGCCCACAGCTGGAAAGAGACTAGACCAAGGAAGCGGATATCAGTTGAATAGGTTAAGTAGGCACAAGATATGGTGAGGAACGGCAAATTCAAGCCAAAAGCTAGCTCATCATCGGAGAAACCACTTCTGTCATGGGTTTTCCATAATGAATACCTTTTCTTTCTGCGTTTTCATATCTCGTTCCATGTGTTTCTGTTGTCACCCCCTTCAGTATGCTCGATACGTCTCACTCTCGACGGAATGCTCGGGTCAATTTACGATGGAAGGCCTGGAACGGTAGGTAGCGAGGCAATGATTGACTAAACACAGAACTGCTAAGCACTACTCCTCGCATGCAAAGAGGCTTTGCCGGAGACTCCCACCCTCATAGTCTCACGTACGTTGTACATCCGCGTGTGCAGCGTACAGCTAGTCCATGATGTTTCGGATGTGTTTGACCACCCGCGCATGCCATGCCATTGCCACGCTCCTCCCTCTCTTTCCACCAATCCCGAAGCCTCTTGGAGCCCCGACGCCGTCCTTCGACTCGTTCTCTATAGCATTGTGCTCCCTTGTCCGCAATTCCCGCCCCAACCCTTTCTCATTGGACAGCTCACGACGACCGCAAAACACAACGACACAACGACACAACGACACAACGACACAACGACACAACGACACAACGACACAACGACACAACGACACAACGACACAACGACACAACGACACAACGACACAACGACACAACGACATAACGACATAACGACACAACCAATATAACCAACACACCGACATAACCAACACAACCAACATAACGACATAACGACACAACGATATAACGACACAACAACACAACGACACAACCAACACAACTAACACAACGACACAACCAATACAACCAACATAACGACACAACGACACAACGACATAACGACACAACGACACAACGACACAACCAATACAACCAACACAACCAACATAACCAACACAACCAACACAACCCCACCAAAACCTCCCTCCCACCAGACCGCCAAGCCTTAGACCAGAAAGCCTTCCACGTTCACAGCCGAGACGTCCCATGATGGTCATGATAATTGTCTCATCACCTCGCAATCCGCCAGGATGCAACGGCGAGGCGAGTCAGGCATCCGCCTTACCAAAGGTGAGCCAAAGGTGAGGCAGAGAAGGGCGATGCAATGAAACCGAGGCCAGGGGGCTTGCGAGCGGTGAGTTAGAGGGTGAGTAAGAGGGTGAGTAAGAGGGTGAGTAAGAGGCTGAGTAAGAGGCTGAGTAAGAGGCGGGGTAAGAGGGTGAGTAAGAGGGTAAGTAAGAAGTGTAAGCAGGACCGTGCTTTCGCGCCCTTGCTGACACTGGTGGTGGGATTTGCGGATTTGCAGAATATGGGAGTTGCGGATTGTGGGATTCTTTGGCGTCATGGCGTGCGCGTGCGCGTGGGAGGTCTGAGGTTGTGTTCTCACGTAGCTAGGCCAGCCTTTCACCGAGCCAACCGTCCACCGAGCCAGCTATCCAGCCAGCCAGCCAGGCGTCCACCGAGCCAGCCAGGCGTCCACCGAGCCAGCCAGGCGTCCACCGAGCCAGGCATCCAGCCATCCAGGCATCCAGCCATCCGAGCAACCACCTTCACGCCCTTCCCCATCAAGCCACCGTTGACGCGCGGAAGCCACGCGCTGACTTGCCCATTCCATCAGCCGAGCGGGACGGGGCGGGGCAGTCTCTGGGCTTATATCATGTCAACTTGACAGTATCAACAGTATCAACATCAATTTAACAGCATCAAGGCCCGCCCCCCTCCCCCACAAGACAATTGGGATTCTAGCCCCGTGTCCATGTCCCAGTTGCATGCATTTGGTTTGCGCTTGACCGCGGGCGCTGGCGTGGACGTGGTTGTGGTTTCGATGAGGTGGGGAAATTGGGAAAATGGAAAGATTGGAAAAGTTGGAAAGATTGGAAAGATTGGAAAGATTGAAAAGACTGGGAAAATTGGGAAAAGAGTTGCCTTTTTTGGGAAGCCAGGAGTGCTAGATAGCATAGCGTACATAGCGTCCCCTCCTGTCCCTTCGCATACCGTCCCATAAAATTCCATACCGTGCCAATGCCAGGCATGCACCATGTCCGTCCGTCCCCTTATTGGTGGCAAGAAAATCTCGGCAGTATGGTAGAATACATGTGCTGAATCTGGCAATTATAGCAGTCGTAGCGAGTCCCATCTTCAGCCAGCTTACGAGCAGGCATGCCGGCCCGCTGTTCGTAGCTTGTTCGTAGTCTTTCATAAGCATTCATCCATTGTCGTAATCGTCCCATTGTCGTTCCCGTCACGTCCCGTCCCATATTTTCCCTTGTTTCGTGCCATAGTCGTCAGATATCATCGCTCTCGCTTTCGCATCCCCAGCCCTTTCCCTGTCGCAACTTCAAGCCTCTCACTCCTTGAGCAACCCCATCTCTGCCCATCGCTGCCCATCGCTTCCCACCTCTTCTTTCCACCTCTTCCTCTCTCACCCTTTCCCTTCTCCCCCTCTCGCCTCACCTCCCCCCTCCACCATCCCACTCTTCCTCTCACTCACTCAGCGACAATACGGCCGATTCATCGCCGCAATCTCCCTCGCCACCTCGGCCCACTCGAAATCCCGCTTCAAGGCGACTCCGCGCCGCTGACACAGCACCTCTTCCCATTTAAGCAGCTCGTAGACGAAGCGCAGGTGTGGCTGGATGATGACATTGAGGCGGCGCGCGCGCACGAAACAGCTGTATATCCCGTTAGTCAGCACTTTTCCTCCTCAATTGCGTCATGACAGGAAGGGGGTTTCGGGGGAAGTCAAGGATGAAAACTTACTAAGCCCTAGCAAACCCCACCTCCTTACTTCTCATCACTTCAGCAATGCAGATCGTCGCGCTCCTGCTGACGCCCACACGGCAATGCACCAATGTCGCCTCGCCCTTCTTCCGTCCTTCCTCCACAAACGCAAGACATCGCTCAATCTCCTCTGTCAGCGGATCGAGCCCGTTGTCCTGCACTTTTTCAATATACAGGAAATTCTCCTCATGCCAATCCGCGCGAGATTCTCCCACAGCACCAGCTGCAGCTGCGGCGGCGGGGGTGTCGAGGGCGCGGGGCCAGGCGATGGGCTCGCCGACGGAGAGGATGCGCTTGATGTTCAGGGAACGCAAGAGGCCGGGGTTGCTTGCGTGGGCGAGGTTGCCGAGGTAGAGGTAAGGGAGGATGCGGGAAGGCAACGAGCCGTCCATCCGTTGCATCCATGCTGGTTGAGCCGCCAGGGAATGCGTGTACGCCGGCAGGACAGCAGCGAGGCGGACCTGGAAGCGCTCTAAGATATCTTTATCGCTAGGGTACGCGAAGAAATTGCGGGACCGGTCGCGGTGCAGACGAATGAGGCAGTCAGAGAGAGGAAGACGCTCGGAGAACATGAGGTATGCGAGGGCGAGGAGGGTAGTTTCGGTGTAGCCGTCCGGGCAATGGATGAAGAAGCGGCGGGCGGATGTTGGCGTGGCAGAATGGTCTGCGCCTGCATTTGCAAGACGGTGGATCCAGCGGCACATTTGGAGGAGCCCGTCGATGGCAATTTCGTTCTTGGACTCACTGTCCAGCACCAAACTGCCGGAGGAGGGGAATTGCATCTGCCCCGTGACGGCCTTGCCGCGCTTGCTGCTGAGGAATTTTTCGACTGTGCCGAGGGTCTGGTTGTCGGGAAGAGGGGCGAAGTCGATAATTTCGATGAGGATGTCGAATTTGCAATCTTTCATTGCGGTGGGCAAGCATTCGACCGTGTTTGGATCTGGTGATGGTCCGAGCCAGACGTTGTTTGTGATTTCGGATGTGGAGGAGAGTGCGCACATTTCGTGGCGTTCTTGGCGGCAGAAGTCCATGACGGAGGGGTTGAGGATGGCTTTTCCGTCGATGGCGACGAGATGGGGGTATTGCTTGAGGACTAGTTCGAAGCTGTCGACCAGCACAAAAGTGTTGAATCTTGGTTCGTCACTGCTGGAGACATCTGATCTTCTGCTCCATGTCTTCTGCGCTTTTGCGAGTAATGCCGCCAAGTGCTCGACTTCTGAGCGTGGTGTAACCTCATCTCCATATACGACAATATCCGACACGGTCGCCATCTTGCAAGCTTGGATGTGAAAGTTCCGCACACCAAAGCCGATCTTGGGGTCAATGTCGATAAAGCAAGGTCTGCTGTCCTGTTCCTTCATGGGTTGCAACAATTCTTCCGGAGAAATGGCACCCTTCAACTTTGATCTTGTCAGGTCGCCTCCAGCCTTGACAATTGTAAGTCCTCGCAGACATTTTGGGACCCGTCGCGATGCCTGCCGACGAGTGTCGAGGAATGTGTTTTGAAAGTGGTTTTCTGGGTGTAGACCGTGTGCCCATGGGAAGACTAGACTAGAGTCTGGAAGTGGCTCGCTGGCGATGTGGTTGAGTGCTCTTGCTAGCGTCGCGGCTGTGATTGTGTAGGCGGGGGAAGTGGGTGATAGCTTGGGATGGAGGGTCGCGGGGTGTAGTAGCGAGGTGGTTTCGACAGGCGACGATTGTGAAGTGGGCGGAGATGGAGGGGGAGAGATCAGGGTGTGCTCAGGTTGAGGACCAGGCGAGCAGTATGGAATGTGCTTGTTTGGGATTTGCACGGGTAAAGACTGAATGTTGGTGTTCAGTGAGAGTGCATTTGTCGAAGGAGGTGTAGGCAGGCGAGATGGGATGTCGTGCATGGGGAGCATGACGGCTGCCATTGTGAGAGGTGCTCTGTTGCCAGAAGTGAAGCGTTTGTTCGTGGAGAAGTGTATCGTGGGACTTCAGATTGAGTATGTTTCGAGGACAAAGTCGAGAGTATATGCCTCAGTCTTTGGGCATGCTCGTGAGGATGCTGGAGGAGACGAGGTGCCTCCCAAGTCGGCAGGCAAGGATGAGGTTGATCGGGAGTGAGGACTGCGACGATCTGGTGGTGGAGAGAGAGAGAACTCGAAGCGCAGGTCAGGCTGTTTCGTCCAATCTTCTGCTCGAACTGATATGGCGACGGCTGATGCACTACAGGAGATAGAGAAGGCTTCACAGAGAGAGCGGTGGCGGGCGAGGAAGGGAAGTGATATGTAGGAAGTAAGAGGAAGAGGAATCGAGCAGGCATCGTTTGCAAGTCACACAACATCCTCCGCGACTCTTCGGCCATGAGATACATGGCTACATCACAATCTCACGCACTTCTCTCTGCAACCCCTCACTCGCCATCCGTGGCCGCTGTTTCATCGCGATTAGAGACAAGCCAATCAAGCATGTCCTGGATCGTCGGACGTTGCTCCGTTATCTTTTGAACTTCACGTGTCAGCGCAGATCGCTCTGAGATGAGACTAGGCTGCGTTTCTCACGGCCCTTCGACCGTGGTTTGCTGCATGGCGCGGTTGACCACGTTGATTGGGGAATTCGTGGTTGAAGTCTGCCATCCGAGGGTATTTGCTTACCAGAACACCTTGCGAGAAGAGGGTACAGTACTCAGAGTAAGACGAAGGCGATGTTGAAGCAGGATAAAGATGGAGATGAGATGAAACGCACGTTCAGGGCAGTCTGGGGCACAACCATCGCTCATCGAGTCAAACGACAGACCTCCAGCCTTCCCCGCACAAACGCCATTCCCGCCATCACCTTTACCCGTCACCCCTGCTGCATTTCGTTGCATGAGCTAGGTGGTGAGGTACTGAGGTATAAATGCAGTAGTACTTTCGCCTTGTTCCGTACCTATTCCTGACATGCTGCCATTGTCAGACTCGATGTGATGTGGGATGTGGGATGTGATGTGATCGAATCCCAGATGATCTGCTGATGAATCTTCGTTTCCTAACGTACCTTACCTTGGTCGTATGCCCACGAGGGTTATGCTTCCCTTATGCTCATATCCCCTCGGGAGCAAACTGGAACCTCTGAGTAAAGCCCGTGAGCAAAGCTCAGGGAACAGTCTTACGAGAGTGACACAGGGTTTCAGGTAAACGCTTCTTACCTATGGCTTAGCGAAGCGGGGGCCACGTGAGCAAGCATCAATATTGAATAGCTAATCTGGGGTATCATAATATCATCGAGCTTCCCTCCGTACCTTACTCCTTCACGACATCTCAGTATCATGCACACTCACAAGTCCAGCACTTCCTCACGACATCTCGGTGTCGTCAAACTGCATGTACTGGTCGAAAGCGCCTCCATCGTCCTGAGCACTACTGTCCTGCTGATACGGCAACTGCTGCGGCATGAAATTTGACGGTGCCTGGATTTGTTGCTGACGCTGCTGCTCTTGATATTGTATTTGCTGCTGCGATGTTGGCATTACTGATTGGCGTACCGGTATCTGCTGAGCCACTTGTCGCGCTGCCGCCGGAACAGGCGTAGGTCCTCGAGATCCAAGCTGTCCTCCACCTGTACTCGACGTCGTCTGCTTTCCATACACATCCGCGTCTAGTCCCTTGCTGATGCTGAACGAAGTAGGCACACTTCTGCCGAAAGCGTCCTCTCTTCTCTTGGTCTTCACATCGGCAGGCTTGAACGTGCTTGGTGGTCCACCTGGTGGCCGATTGCAGTCACCTTGGCCGTTCATGAACAGACCTGCCTCGAGTAGTTCGCCATTCGCCTTCCCAGTGTTGTAGGCGGCTGGATCCAGGATAGGCGTGAAAAGTGTCGACTCATACCAACGGCCCTTCACATCGGCGATACCTACACGCATTCCTGCAGTGAGCAGTGCCCAGGTGAAGTGGCGTTTCGTGGTATCGCTATTTCGAGAAGTGATGGTATTCCGTATTCGAAGGTCTTCCAGTACACGAGGAGGTAGCGACTCTGATGGTGGAGGCGCGCTTGGGCTGCAAGATGCCATGCTATAGCTATCGCCAACAAGATGAATAGTCGCGCGAGTTGAGTTGGAGGCGGGTGAACGCTCGATGATAGACTGAAGGACGAATATGCTGGGAGTCGTGGCAGTCGGCGCGGTGCGCAAGCGGAGTGGGTCACCAAGCCAGATCTTCTCTCCTCCAAAGTACATGCCATTATAGTAGAGCTCAGACACTTGACTACTTCCAGAATTGGAGGCCTTTGCCTCGATACGATCGAAGAGTGTATATGTGGTCTCGACCATCTTCGCCGCCAGGATACTGCTGTCTACCGGAACGTCGCCTCTTCCATATTTCCCTTTACTAACATCTGGCCAATTCACATTTTCAAATGTCCACACTTTGTTACCATTGCTTTCGGAAGGATTGAGTTGTGAGTGAGTCAAAGGAGGAGGACTCCACGCCAACCAGTTTCGTATCTGATCCTGAGGATTCTTAACTATGGTTGTAGGATTGGTTGGGTGCGACAGGGGCTGCACCATATACATCCTCGTATTATTCTGTTGATTATGTTCTCTCTGCATAACGACTCCAATACCCCAAGCCTGACCTCGACAGAACCAGACAAGTTCTCCAGGACGATAGTGGAATTCGTTGTATCGCTGATCTTGCTTTTGCTCCAGACATCGCTGCCGCGGTAAAGGTGAAGCTCTGGCTGCCGTTGATGATGTCTTTCGTACCATTGCCGGCTGCGTCTTCGCCGTTGTTTTGACAGGCTCCTGGCTTTTGATCGGAGCTGTGACGTCCTTTGTTTTGTCTGTATCCAATTCTTCCGGCGAGCAGAACTTGCAGGAGCAATTGTTCGTATCACCCGCCTCATCCGTAGCTAGCCATAGTAAATGTGGAAAGAATTCTGCTGGACTCCTATATCGCTTCTTCCTGCCGCCTGGATGACCATATAGATATGCATCTTGTCGTTCATTTCCACCACCGGCATGGTTCTTCGTGTCTCTTGGTTTCTTGTCATCCGTGTCTGTTGTCTTCATCCGTACATGCTCAAAGACTCGATACTCGTCTGGTAGGGCAGCGAGGATATAACCTTTGTCTGAGTTACCAGGTTAGCATGGTGGTGCCCGTGTCTAATTGCTGAGTCTGGACTACCTTTCGTATCGGCACCACCAAGCTCCCGCATCAACATGCCACCGAGCTTTCGTCTCCAATCTATCTCTTTGGGGTCGCCTGATGGACATTCACGATAGAAGTCACTAATGCCTTGCGCGTTGGCTTTTGAGTCGAGTTGTGACGCAATCGGCTGGTTGGGCTCTTTGCTACCTTTGCTGCTGATGACTAGCCTCCCATCCGACCGCAGTACGTAAAGGGGGAAGAATGGCGCCATAATAGTGTGAGGCTGTTGGTGGTGAACGGTCGCGGTTTTATGATTGTTTCAGATTAGCGATCGGGTTCAACTCCGTTGTCGCTACAACATTTGGAAGGATCAATTACAAGAACAATAAGTATCATTTATCCTCGCACACCATGTCGTCTACCGTCAAGAAAACCCCAATCACTCAACGACTCATCTCCCGGGCACACTCCCCAGCTACTGCTGAAGCTCTTTACGTCGACAAGATCCAACACAAGCCTTTACTTCTACGTCCAGCTACTCACACGCCTGCAAGCGCATCGTCAGACGCTCGCAGCCGACGTCAACACATTCGAAAAGTACAAGAAGATCAGTCGCGTCGCAGGAAGCGGAAGCCTCGCCCATTGAGTGCAAAGGAGAAGAGAGTGCTCGGCGTCTATGACATTCCAAAAGAGGAGCGCAAATGGGACATATACGAAGGGCTTTGGAAGATGTGGTGTGGCTATATTCGAGAAATTTTGAACATTCAGCCACTGGTCGAGACTAATCTTGAGAGTGGAAATGCGAAAACTCCAAGGAAGACGATATACCTTACGCCGGCAGTAGCAGGCCCCAATCTAGCATCTGCTGACTTTCATGGTGCTAAAATTACCTGTGTTCGGAGTAGATGCGCCGGGAGGGTGGGCACGGAGGGCATCGTTGTGAGAGATACGAAGTTCACATTTGTGGTGATCACAAAGACAAATGAGATCAAGACGTTGCCGAAAGAGCATTCTATCTTCAAGTTTGAGGTGCCTATTGTGGAAGAGGGCAATGACCAAGCGCATGGTACTGCAGCAGGCGAGCCTCATAAACAGCCTGTGCTCATATTCGAATTACATGGCGAGCAGTTCAAGAACAGGGCGATAGACAGGGCGAACAAAAAGTTCAAGCTTCATTTACCGCCAGATCTGTAGCTTGCAGAGAAAATGTCAATCTTGAAGTGGCGGTAATATCACATTATCTATTAGCCTCACGAGCCTTTTACTACCGTCATTCTCTCCTGTATCTTCTCCATCTTTGATCACCTCTAGTGGTAGCATCCTCAATGCGGCGCTCAATATGGCTCCCTTGTTCACGTCAACGACATCGACCTCTTCCATAGTAGCGGGATCCGCGAGTGAGATGTATTCCACCTCCATGATGGTCTGCATGTCCGGCGGTAATTGCAGCTCTCCAGCTATCTGCTTCATTGCATATGCCTGCGCAGGACGGATGATATCCTCCCTGGTCCTCTTGCCGTTCTGCAGATACTGCGTTTCTGCAATCTGAAGCAGCTTTGGCACTAAGACTGCGGCAGCACGTCGTCTTGCACCAAGATATACATTCCGTGAACTCATAGCCAGGCCATCATGTTCCCGCTCGGTGGGTAAGATGCGTACGGTGAGGTCAAGATGGAAGTCATCCACCAATCGCTTGATCACGACAGTCTGCTGGACGTCTTTTTGACCGAAATACACCCTCGTCGGTTTGACAATGTTGAATAGCTTCATGCATACAGTAGCCACACCACGAAAGAAGACAGGTCGTGATTTCCCTTCGAGAAGCTTACCCAATGGCGTGATTATGACGAATGAGCCATCACCGTCGATTTCTGAAGATGGTGGCAGTGTAGGATACATCGTCTTCGTCGTTGGTGCGAAGACAGCAGTAATACGTCCATGGTATCCAGAAGCAACGAGGTCATCATTGAGGTTGCGAAGCTGGGACAGATCAGAGTCCCATGTCCGCGGATATGCATCAAGATCTTCATTCACACCAAATTGTGTAGGGTTGACGTAGATACTGACAACAATGTTCTCGTTCTCGTTGGCAGCCTCCCGAACAAGAGACAAATGCCCTGCGTGTAAAGCACCCATTGTAGGGACGAGGCCGATGTTCTGCGAGAGTTCCCCTGTCTCTTTGCTGAACTGCCGCACTTCCTGTACCGTTCGGAGAATCTTGAAGTCATCTTTTGGTACTTGGCTATTGATATTCGAGGAAGCCATTACTGGGGAGGACATGGAGGATAGTGGTCGCGTGACTGGGCGGCTCAAGTGGTAGCTTCTCCGTTTGTAGGGCGCCCTGACTACATCCATTAGCTTTGTAAGCAATGAAGCTGATGTAATGCTCACAGGTCTTCCCAATGATGATACGAGAGCAGCTAGAGAGAAGATGCAAGGATATTCGTGAATTACTACTCATTGTACACAGACGGCTCGTTGAGATCACTTCGGTCACGGCGGTAACTCTCGATTACGGAATGAGAAGCAGCACACAAACGAAGAGTAGCCTCGAGATCTGTACATCATCGCCGAGGCCGTGCCATGAACATCGTGGTGGTCGTGTTGATGGTGACAAAACACAAAATAAAATGATTACTAATTGCTTGTGCTCTTCGGAGTCGGCGCCCGGTACGCCGAGGCATCAGAAAAACATCGTGAAGTCTATGTAGCATGCACTTCTTGGTTTTGGTGTCAGACTTCATAAGGTGAAAATGGCAGAGGATGAGCTACTCGTCAACTTTGACATTGGCGATGCGCCGTTCAAAGCAAAGGCAGCCTTCACTGGAGGTAGCTGGAAGGCTCGCTTAACAGCCAAGAAGTCTGCCCAGTACAATCGTGATGGCAAGCCTAAGCGGCGGGAAGCTCCATCATCAGGCGCAAATAATGCAGAAGTTGGTGAAAGACCTGCAAAGAAACAAAGATTCGACGAATATGAGGCGCCACAAGCACATTCTCGATCGCTGGATCCTTACGCTCGACAAGGTGGAAACGACCGGCGAGGACCTGTGAGCAAGAAGCCGCTGCAGATTGTGTCCTCACTCTTTTCTTTCAACCCGGAGTCGAAGACGGCCAAAGATCAGAAACCGGAAGAGGAATCAACCGAACCTACATTACCCTCAAATGCTCCCTTAGATCCTGCTCTCGAGACATTCACATCATTGGGACTTTCAGCACAACTAGCACGACATTTACTGGAGAAGCTCGAGATCAAAGCACCAACAGCGATCCAGAAAGCTGCCATAACCCAGCTCGTCAAGGAGGACACCGATGCATTTCTCCAAGCTGAGACCGGATCCGGCAAGACGCTCGCTTACCTTCTGCCAATTGTCCAGCGCTTGATGTCCCTGGGCAGCGAGGACAAAATCCACAGAGATTCTGGTCTGTTCGCAATCGTGCTTGCGCCTACACGTGAGCTGAGCAAGCAGATATCCGTTGTCCTTGAGGGTCTCCTCCGTTGTGCAAATTGGCTAGTGTCAGGTACGGTACTTGGTGGCGAGAAGAAGAAATCAGAGAAAGCCAGATTGCGGAAAGGCTTGAATATATTGATTGCCACCCCAGGTCGGTTGGCTGATCATCTCGAGCACACTGAGGTACTGGATGTGCGTAATGTGCGATGGCTAGTACTGGACGAGGGTGATCGACTGATGGAATTGGGTTTTGAGCAAGACATTGAGAAGATATTGGCGAAACTCAACTCTGGCGCTGGAAGGCGGACGAAGATTGCAGGATTACCGGACAAGAGGAATACGATTTTGTGTTCGGCAACCATGAAGACCAATGTACAGAAATTGGGCGAGATCAGTCTGAAGGACGCTGTGCATATACAGGGCGAACGAACAGGAGGAGCAGATGAGCAGAGTGGTGAAATAGCAAAGACCGAGAGATCTTTCTCTGCTCCAGCACAACTAAAACAATCGTATGCTGTTGTACCAGCGAAGTTACGACTGGTGTCATTGACAGCCATGTTGAGGAGAGCATTTGCACGAAAAGGCTCAGTCATGAAGACGATCGTCTTCATATCCTGCGCTGACTCAGTCGATTTCCACTTCGAGGTCTTTGCAAGGACAGCAGAACAGAAAGAGGGCGACGTGAAAGTCGAGGAAGACACAACACCTGAGAAGCCGCCACCAGGTGGCGAGAAGACGTTCGCTGCTGCACCATCATTGTCAAGCAAGGAGAACAAAGTCAGAGTCTTCAGATTGCATGGCTCATTACCACAGGCATCGCGAACAGCTACTCTCAATACGTTCGCCAAATGTACAGATCCTGCGGTGCTCATTTGTACAGATGTAGCCTCTCGCGGTCTCGATCTGCCTAATGTCGACCTCGTCATCGAATACGACCCGCCATTCAACCGTGAGGAACATCTTCACCGGATAGGTAGAACAGCCAGAGCAGGTAAAGACGGCCGTGCCGTGATCTTCCTGCAGCCGGGAACCGAGGAAGGCTATGTCGACATCCTGAAAGAGGGTAGAAATGAAGAGGGCAGCGGGCTCAATCGCCATGACAGCGCAGACATTCTGAAGAAGGGTTTCGGGTCTGCCGGCATAGGTGCAGGCAAGGATTGGGAAGAGAAGACGACCGAATGGCAGCTCGAGGTCGAACGCTGGGTCTTGGAGAATCCGCCATTTCTCGAACAAGCGCGGCGCGCATATCAAAGTCATATTCGAGCGTATGCTACGCACATTGCACCAGAGCGACACATCTTCGACATGCAATCCCTGCATCTTGGACACCTTGCAAAAGCTTTTGCGCTGCGCGACAAGCCTGGTAGCATCAAGGTGCCAGGGTTGAGGCCAAGCCAGAACAGCATGAACGCGTCAAGAGCCGATCGCAAAGCGAATGCAAGGACGTCGGCCAAGATGAAGTCTTCCGGTGCTGATCATGAGTTGCCTGGTGCCGTCGATTCTGAAGAGGCGAAGCGGATCATGCGTGCGAAGGCGAAGATGCAATCGGCAGGTGCTTCGGAGTTCAACTTGGGTTGAGCAATCGTGGCAGCTGCGGTCAATAGATATCCCAAAGAGAGACCTTACCATCCTTTGCACCGGCTGCAAGCCAATGTGTGTTGCGCGCTTTGGCATCTCGTGTCTGTCCGACTGTCTGGATTGCACTGCTGATTTTGGCCACAACAACCGAACTCGACGCGGAGGAAGTGCTGTCGGACATATTCTGCACGCCTACCACATCAATAGCGGCGAACGCAACAGCATAACATCCATCTTTATGCCATTTGAGCACAGCGAGCTCTTTCATAGACTTCGCTGAGTACACTCGAATACGACCGTCCCAGCCTGCCGTAGCGAAGATGCGACCATCTGATCTCAGCCGCAGTCCTTGCTGCCCTGCATGGCGTGTCTGAACCTGCTTCGCCACATTGTCCACATCCGCTTGAGCATCAAGTCTGTGTTTGGCAATAATGGCATCCGCGGAGGAGGTACAATAAAAGTCGCGCCCCGGCGAAATATCCAGGGCAAGAACAGGCTGGGAATGTGGACAGCTGGTGTATATAGGATCCCACTGCTGCTTGGCACGCTTGTAGACGTATGTACGACCACTTTCGTAGCCTGCAATGACATGAAGATCTTGAGTAGAAGAATGAAACAACTTGAGAGCCATCACCATGCCACTCTTGCCATTGACCACTTCTGGTGCTGGTATCATGCCTACTTTCTTCTCAGAGGGGAGCTGGTAGAGGTCGATTGTGGAGTCGTTTTGGCCTGATACTGCGATGAGAAGTGAGGAGTCTGGAGGGGATGTAGTGGTAGATGTGCTAGCACTCTCCTCATCGTTGTGCTGTTCGGCTTGGACGATACTGATTAAAGGGACGCTCAAACAAGCGAATGAGCAGAAATTGAGTGTTGGAATGGTCAAGCTGTGCAGCAGCCAAGGTTGCTTGCGATGTGAGATGTTATCCTCTATCGGTAGCGTCGTCGACATGCTCTGTTCGTCTTCTTCAGAAAATGCCCACACATTGATTTTGCTATCGCGTCCATGACTGTGCAATGTTAGCTTAGTAAACTTGGCTTCGCATCGCCTAAGCAGTGTTTCGTGCTCGGGAAACCTACGTGATCAACTTCTCGCCGCCCCAAAGCTGAGCACCGAGTATCGATGCTTCGTGGGCACGCCATACTGCTGTAGGTCGTCTTATTGTTACGGACCAGATCACAACCCAGCCTTCAGCATCTCCAGTCAAAAGTCTGGTGTTTGAGCGGAAGAAAAGAAGTGTGTGAATTGCGGCGCCATGACCTCGCAGCACGTAAACTGGCTGTGCGGGAGGCAGTGTAGCGGCGGGCAAGGCGGCGGGCATCTCATCACCAGTACCAAGCCATAAATCTCAAAAGATAATAGTAATATGTGCTCTTCCTCGATGCCCTGATGAGAAGACAATTTGCCACTCACGTGCTCGCAAAAATCATCACCACAATCTCCAGCTGTATATTATCAACGATACCAAGTTTAATCATAGCCACTAATTCCTTCCAGAATGTACAGTAGCTGGGAAGAGTGCGCGTCCGAGCAGGCACAGCGCTATGTACAATGCGTGGTGCATTTGGGCCACACGACGGCAGGAGCTGAGTACATACAGCATTCGAGGACGACACTGCTCTTACGAGCTATGAGCTCTGAGCTCGACTACTTGCCCGGTGTTCTGGCTACCGGTATAGACTACATGCCTATGTCCGCCTTGCCTTTCCTTGCGAGCTTTTACGGAGCTCTCGAGATCATGATAGAAGGATCCCGCGAGAATTTCTGAATCCGGCAACAGCACATCGACTATCAATACCAATACCCACAGCGACAACTAGCGTGCCTTCCCAGTGTGCTCGAAAGTCCGGCTTTTGCCCTGATAGCTCCCGACTCCAATTCCTGCTATCTCTTCTTCTTCTTCTTCTTCTTCCTCTCTTTCCAACATCCATCAACCATCAGCTTTCAACAACAACTTTTTATCTTCGCTTCTATCCAACAATTCTTCTTCTTGCTTTGCTTTTACTTTGCTTCTTTCAGTTCTTCATCTTCAACTCTTAATCCACTTCTCAAATTCTTCAAGATGCTCTACTCAGCTCTTCCCATCCTCGCTGCCGTGGCGGCCGTCAATGCCCAGGGCGTCACCAGCAAGATCTCCCCTTCTACTCCTGCACCTTCAGGATGTGTTCCAAATCGCAACGGAAAGTTTGGTCTCAACATCGTGCCCATCGGCAAGAATGCAAAGCGTCAGCTGTCTACCTCAACCATTACCAGCACATCCTCATTCACCAGCACCTTGCCTGCTATTCTGTCTACTTCGACCATCACCAGCACAGACTCGGTGACCGATACCTTGCCTGCCATCCTGTCGACTCCGACCATCACCAGCACCAGCTCGGACATTATCACCCTACCTGGTCCATCCACCTTGTCAACTGTCACCAAGCCTTCATCGACTTTTACGGAGACCATCACCATCTACAGCTACACAACCATCAATGGAACAGCTATGACTCTCACGAGAACTGTCATGGGTGCTTCTCCGTAAGTCCTTGTACTATGT
>Ga0268250_10000293_pt1 | contig 24358 bp, 27 predicted proteins | sample AgamicAsSfe_FD_200448 | JGI IMG/M metagenome (GOLD analysis project Ga0268250, IMG submission 200448) | Agave microbial communities from Guanajuato, Mexico - As.Sf.e (v2) (version 2) | ecosystem: Host-associated > Plants > Phyllosphere > Phylloplane/Leaf | place: Guanajuato, Mexico | collected...
CATGCGATCGAGATTGCCAGCACGGCTGACAGCAAAAGAGTCTATTTTACTCGGCATTAGTCCGCGCTTGCCGTTTCCCATTGCGCGGAATATGTGGGGGTGTTGATTGATCATCCTGTATTGCTCCACCCTCTTCTCTAGGAAATGGCTGAATGAAATATCTATATGCTCATGTGCTGGAATCATACTTCAAGCAGTCGCAGGCAAGTGCCACTGGGACAATGGTCCAGAGTCGTGCTCCGTGATCGTAAATACCGGGGCGAGGGTCGTCATCAGGATGCATCACATTGTGGTTATTGACTCGGGAGAGGAAAGTGTGAGGCTCGTCCGTGCTGGCATATTCGTGCGTCATCGTAGACTGTCCTCGCCTCAACTGCTGGTATTGTTCGAGAGTCTCACAGAACCAGGATGCTTGTGGTATACCGAACGCAGCGTCCTGGGAGGAGTGCCGTAAGGATGCTATGATTCGTAGCAGTGATGCCTTCGACATATTATGTCCCGTGTTGTCGATACGCAAGGTATGGATGTAGTAGTCTTGGATGGAAAGTCCGGCGAGCTTCAGTCATCTTCATCCTCAACTTCCTCCAACTCAACATGTCTCAGCTGCTTCTCTGCGGTGACGCCTTGCTGCGTCCCACTCTCATCCGCCATCATCCTGTATTCAGCCTCTTTCTCAGCTTCCTCTGCAACCATTTCCGCGTCTTTCATAGTTTCGGCGGCCAACTCTTTTTGAAACTCTCGCTCTTGAGCGTCCAGATCATCCAACGAAGTCGCCTCAATAGTGCTTTCCGTGCTTGTAGGGTCTGTAGCAGCAGTTTGAGCTTTGGCATAACCAGCCTGTTCCAGTGCGTCCACCTCTTCTGGCTCGAGGTAACGTCCACCGGGTGCCACATCGCCCTTCAAAGCCTTCAGCTTTGCAGCCACAGCTGCTGGTACAAATTTGGCTGTAGCCTCTTTCTGCAGGTTGCGAACTTGTGGTGCCGAAGAGTACTTGATCTGCGCCGGTGCAAGCGTGCGTACAGGCGGTCCTCCATCTTGATGATTGTTTTTGAACTGTCGTCGTGGAATAGGTGGTGGAGTATCTCTAGGCATCGGTATACTCCTCACGTCTTCGTCCGTTGGCGGCGACTGCTCCCTGTTTTGTTGTTCTCGATTTTGTGTCCTCCAATCTCGACTGGCTCCTCGTTGCTCATCACCATTATCATCTCGCCGGCGTTTCCCCAGTGAAGCTCGATCATCTTCTCGTTTCTCGTCACCTCGCTTGCCTCGCCCTGAAGGCTCATCTTTCCCTTCTCTTGCTTTCCTGATAGTCTTGAGTTCTCGTTCCCATTGCTCTAGCATCTGCTTGTCTTTGGGTCTCAGTTCACCACCTTGAGCTTCTTGCATTGACTTCAAATCATCAATCTGCCGTTGCAGCCTGTCCGGGTTACGGTGCGCGAGTCGCTCATTGCGTTGGGCAGCGACAGCAGCTTTGTTCTTCTTGATGGCTGCTGACTTTAAGGACTTGGCGTGCGATGCGACAGGGTTGAACTTTTCTTTGTCCTTCGCCATGGTGATGGGAAGATATGATGCAGTGGAATGGAGATAGAGTGTGGTTCAGAGATTCGAAAGTAGAGGTTTGCAAGTCAAAGAATTGTCACAGAATCGTTTCATGTTGAAGCTCAAGATGGCATGTGATCGCTAATAGATAAGGTAAGATTGAGGGCTGAGGTGGAGAGCCTTTTACAGTTGAGTATACTACCTGCGTCCTTTCAGCTCTGAAGCTTCATGCTCCATTGCTTGATTCAAAATTGTCAAGCTACACTGAAGCCGGAGATGCCCTCTTTCATGGCTCACGTAGCATTACGCCCTCATTGGCTAACACCCTGACACCCCTGCCTACTGTCAACACGACTCGTCCCTCCCTGCGACCTGCCAAGCTCTGACACGCTTCGTCATATGGCGCCATTGCCGACAGCCTTTGAACCACCACGGTTTGCTCCGTCCTTAATGACCTCGGTCTGGGATTCCATTGTAGTATCCCAGTGGCTGTTCTTGTACACGCCTGGCTCCTCTACTGGCCTCCCTATTGAATTCCACAGCTTGCTGATTGGATTGTGATGCTTCTTTGGTGCTGCTTCGTTCGAGGTTGTAGAGGAGGATGCATTGTCGGCAGCAGTCGTGCCTTCACGTCTGTCGTCAATGGGCATGTTGATTGCTGTCTGGAATGAGGATGAGGTATAGGATGCTACTTGAGGTGTGTGTTTCTATGTCTCTTGAGGTGTGGGTTTCGGTGACTCTTGATTGACGATGCAGATACTCTTCTTCTTATGTACAAGAATCATGTAAGTGTATCACACCACACAGCCTCAGCCTCATGCTATTGCACACCCTTTCCGTCGATCAGGTTTGATCGCAGGGCTCGGACGTTTTTGAAAACCGAGAAACATGGAGTTGTATGGTATTGTACGATTTGCAGTAGTAGGCGCGACACCGAACTCCACAAAAGCTAATGCAATAATATGCAACTCGAGGCGAGTGTAGCAAGTTGCTTGAGAGCGCGGATATCGAAGTCTAAAAGTAATGGGAAAGCCACAGTAATTTCACTACCTAGCAGCCGGCGTGATTATTGGACAGCGGGCGCCGCGTAGACCTACTAAGCTACTAAGCATGAGCTTGGTCCTTTAAGATCTCTTTCTTTCCGTAAGACAATCCAGGTTGCTACAACTGTAGCCTGTAGTCGTACGAGGGGCGGGGACATTAGTACGATGGCCTTTGCTTCGCATTATTCCCCTTGATATCGCACCGACCACGCTAAGGCAGGTGAAGGTGCTCGAGTTCCGGCAATTGGGCCTGCAAACTCTTGATAATTATTCGCGCGACACGGAGTTCTGAGTACAAGCTGCCAGATTGGGAGTGCTGGCTACTGTCTTCTGTGTCGTTTTGATGCGTCTAGACAAGGACCAATCTACTCTGCTGTAGCTCAGGCTAAACATACGTCCCTCCGATGCTTACGGCATCCTTCCAGATTCTGCGCGGAATGACAAGGGCGCTGACTTGAGATCGTTAGTCGAGCATTTACAACGTAGAACTTACTCGTGTGCAAGCGGCATAAGTAATTCCATGAACATTGACATGAAATGCAGCACGCCTTCCACTACTTAAGTTGAAGAAGTGTCATTGATGGGTGTGTAGGTGCGGATAGTTCCGTGATGACCCCAGTTTATGATTGAAAGGCTGGCCAATGTAACGGCCTCTTTCTCGTATCCAAGCCTTCTCGAGACCGCCTACATCGATCTGACTACTGACTTACTCTGCTTTCGCCCACCAACTTCTGCGTCTCGTTTTGCTCTGCTCGTTGACATTACCATTCGCTCATACAACACTCGCAATACCTCTACGCTCGTTCAAATCTCTCGATAATCTTTCGGCTGTCTCTTACGTCACGGAGAGGCCAGCAAAACCGAACGTTGTAATACTGTCAAGCATAAACCTTCGTTCTCCACGAATCTCGACGAGAGAGCTTCAAGAACCGACGTGCGCAGCACCAGCTGACGACCAGAGTGGTCCAATCTGATCACAATGTCACGCGCAGGCGATGCGTCGTCGGATGGCGCCGATCAGATGCAGCAAAGAATACAGATCGCAAGACGAGACGCTGAAGCCTTGAAGGATAGAATCAAGAGGAAGAAGGATGAGCTAGCAGACACCACCTGTAAGTTCACTGACACCGTTTCGCCTAGCTTCAGAGCTGAATGCAGATCACTGACTCGGTCTTCTGTAATCAGTGCGTGAAGTAGCTCGAGGCCGAATAGAAGCACTACCGCGACCAAATATGAAGACACGGAAAACACTCAAAGGACATCTCGCAAAGATTTACGCAATGCATTGGTCTACCGATCGCAGACATCTGGTTTCAGCTTCGCAAGATGGTAAACTCATCATCTGGGATGCATACTCCACGAACAAAGTCCACGCAATTCCGCTGCGTTCATCTTGGGTTATGACATGCGCTTACTCACCGAGCGGCAACTATGTTGCTTGTGGAGGTCTTGACAACATCTGCTCTATTTACAACCTCTCAGCTCGAGAAGGACCTACTCGGGTTGCGCGTGAGCTCTCTGGACACAGTGGTTACCTGTCTTGCTGCAGATTTCTCAACGACCGTCGCATCCTCACATCTTCTGGCGACATGACTTGCGTTTTGTGGGACGTCGAGAGCGGTCAGAAGATTCACGATTTTGCCGATCATCTAGGAGATGTCATGAGCATCAGCATCAATCCACTCGACAATAACATGTTTGTTTCGGCAGCTTGTGATGCTTTTGCAAAGATTTGGGACATCAGACAGCAGAAGTGCACGCAGACTTTTGCAGCGCATGATGCCGACATCAACGCTGTGCAATTCTTCCCCAATGGTAATGCAATAGGAACTGGATCTGACGACTCATCTTGCCGATTATTCGATCTGCGGGCAGACAGAGAACTGCAGTCTTATACAGTACGTTCCTTTCTCTTGTTTGCCAGGCAATGGCAGATCAGTCTTTCTAGCAGGTGACTAACTCATCCTCTAGATCGGCGAGCCAGTTTGTGGTATCACATCAGTCGCTTTTTCGGTATCTGGAAGGCTTCTGTTCGCAGGCTATGATGACTACGAGTGCAAGGTGAGCTTGATTTGCGCATCTTGCTTGAGAATGTGCTAACACAACCAGGTCTGGGATGTTCTTCGAGGTGACAAGCTAGGAAGTCTAGTAGGACACGAAAACCGTGTCAGTTGTCTTGGCGTGAGCAACGACGCAGTGAGCTTATGTACTGGATCTTGGGATTCGACAGTAAGTCTCCACAATAGACCCAACTGCTTCGGCTGTGTTTGCTAACATTCACTTTAGCTCCGTATTTGGGCATGACCATACTTTGTCATACGATGGCTGTCAGCCTCGACCGGGCTGCCAGTCTGCTTGCTCGAATAGGGACAGGACTTCTCCTCCTTCCGGTTTCGTCATCGTGGAGAGTACGCGTCCCTGTATGACAACGGAGTGCACAGTCTGCATCAGCAACATTCTTCTGGTATTGACTACCAAGTGGTCGATTCAGCACTGGTATCCGAAAGCGCAGGCGGAGTTGTAAAAGCTGCTTGAAGCAGTATTGGGCGGCGCAAAGATGTCCAGCAAAGATGTCCATACGACTTCAGGGGAGGGACCAAGAACAAAACGTCACTTTTCAAGCAGCTAGGAGTACTATGGAGGGACATACGGTAGTGCACTTCAGCCTTGATGGCTACCTGTACATGGGAAATGGCAGAGGTCGGCTTGCGCCCTTTTTTGTTTGCGATATCCCACCAAAGCCTACTTTTTAATTCAATTATATCATTCCAAGATTTGGTCCGGTATTGTACTTGATCATAAGCCTGAGTAGAAGAAGTCTTACGACTCTCTCATGGGCGGTCTGTGGCAGTATTTGCAATTTCATGATGCGGCTATCCACCTATGCTGTCCGGCTTTCCGGCACAACCACAGTGTGACCCTCCGCGTCTTCCCTTGATTCATCTCTCTTGATGTGCTGCGACTGCCATCGATCGCTCTGTCGCCAACAGCACCTGTTGAACGACCAGTCAGTTGTCAGCAGTGTCCACATGGCAGTCATCTGATGCTCCTTGCCGCTGATGCTGCCACTGTCATCGTCCCTGTGGACATGCCATGGCTCTGTTCGACCCCTTGTCTCGGTCTTCGTGCCTATCGCGGCTCGTGCCGTCTGCTGTATCTGAAGGCCCATCATTCTGACTCGTGCCGTAGTGGCAACTCTAAGACAGGAAGAATCTCATCATCGCATCATCTCATCTCGTTCATCGTTCGTTCAATCGCGTGATACGGAGCTTTGCTTGTTCGCTCCGAGACGCAGTTGCAGCACAGCAGAATACATCAATCTCGTTGCGTGCTCGACTCGCTCGTCTTGATGGTCATCGGTCATCGGTCATCATCCCACAGCATACCAAGATCCCTTTCACTCCAAATCAGGCACCCAAAACACAACCTGCCGATCCGCCGTCGCAACAAGGTTGTGTCTAGGGTTATATCCCACCACGCTCGCCATACCGGCATCCTTGCGCTCCTCGCCAACGACGTGGCTTGGCAGCAGGACCTTTTCTTTCGGGTCAAACAACTTCGCCGACGTGCCGCCCATGGTGGTATCTTCTTGCTTGATGCCGTTGCCGTTGCCGTTGACATCACCAGCACCGCGTTGCGCATCCGCGATATTGAGATCCCAGACTAGCATGCCTGCCTCGCCGGACCCGCCTAGCACGAAACGGGAGTCGGGACTGAAGCACGCATCTCCTGTTCCTGTGACACCAGCGTTCCGAGGCGCTTGTGCGGGCGTCGCGGGCGTCAGAGGTGCGACGCGTGAGCGCAATGCAGGCGAGATGCGGTTTGTCGTGCCATTAGTCTTGGGTAGATATGCGATTAGTGGACCATCAAAGGCGTCCAGCACGAAGTGCCCAGGCCCGCTCGTCGCGATGAGAAGTTTCTTGCTGTCGACGCTGAATTCCAACTTTGTCCAATCGCCGGGTGTATGTCTGTCTGCCGCGCCGGCGCGTCCTTGCGTGAATTGTGTGACGTATTTTCCGACCTGGAAGGTGGCGAAGGGGTTGGCGTCGACTTGGCGCGCGTCGTAGAGCATGACGACGTGGGCGGCAGGACAGGCGATGGCGAGGACGACGGCACCGGGGTCGTAGGTGCAGAGGTAGGGCCCGGTGATGTTGAGGGTGTGCGAGGGGTATTGGGAGCGGAGGTCCCAGAGTCTGACGGTATTGTCGAGGGAGGCGGAGATGAATTCGTCGCTGCCAGGGGAGAGGGAGAGGGTCGTGACGGGTGCAGTATGGCCTCGAAAATAGCGGATGTAGCTGTTGTCGTGCGCGGAGAGGTATCGGATTGTGTCTGATGAAGAAATCAGCGACTCAGCTCTGTTCGTTCATTAAGCCGGCATACCATCTATCTTTGTACTGGCATAGATAATGCTCTGGTTGTGATGCGTGAACCGTGCCAGGTCAACACCATACTTCTGACTCTTCAACTCTTTCGTGTGTTTCCCATCCTTGCAGTTGTAGACCTGGATCGTCTCGTCGTCGCGCGCAACAAGACATAGTTCGCCGGTATCGTCGAAGTCGACCGATGTCACCGAGAATGGTCGTTCTGCCCCGCGCTGACCGAATCGCTATGTGAAGATGAGCTTTTGTCAAGGCAAGCTGAGATGCGAGGAGTATAGAACATACTCTCGCCGGCACAAAATGCTGAATAACATCGCAAACATTTGCGGTCCGCACGCCCCTCTCCCCTCGTCCGTGCGCCATGCTCTACGTGGGTCTATAACTGAAGGACTCGACGTTGGTAGAAGGAGTATCTGAGCCTGGTGTTTGTGTTTCATTGTTGTCGACGAACTTAAATCCGTCAAGTCCGTTGACGATCGTTGATATAAAAGAGCAGGCAGTGGTCGTGTGTGGGTTCTGTTTGATCCTGCAAAACAATACCCTGGGAAAAATTAGAGGATCGGGAGAAGCATTGAAGTCTGAAAAGTCCTGGGACGAGTGCGTTGAGACGTTCTAGATACAAGGTGAAGAAAAAGAGTGAGCTTGCAGCACAAGCAGTCTGACTCAAGAATGAGCCGGCGACAACGACGTGCCGATCATCAGTCTGATGGACTAGAGACTACTACTCTCCAACAGCCTCCTCACTCCGCGCCGGTGGGCAAGAGCTTGATCGTGAAAGCCGCTGAACGGGAAGCTGAACTGGCAGCATCAACTCCATCGCCCCAACAAGCAGCATCGCCCAACCTCATCTCGTCGACCAGCACGAGCTCTACCACGCAGGCATCATCGCCTGCCCATATTGCCGCACTCCTGACCACACTCCTCTACGCACCAACACTAACGCTACTGCACTACACCTTCCACATCCTCGTCCTCCATCAATACTCACAACTCGGGTCCTCCTTGACTTCCTCCTCTGAGCCTTCCGGACTGCTCCTACGGCTGCTGTGGCAAACATTCAGGCGCTACTTCATTGTCTACACAGTGCTGGTATACATTGCACATACGCCATTACTCCCATTCTCTTGGTATCCACGGCCTCGACAAGCTTTATTTTTCTTGGTTGCAAGCGCGACGGGATGTGGGCTTGTGAGGATGACGAACAGGGCGCCGTACTTGCAGGTGGTGGAGAGGGCGCCCGCGGTGGGCTCGCTTTGGGTGTGGTGTACGCTTGAGTTGGGCGTAGAGTGGGCGGTGGGGATGATGGTTGTGGTGCTTGGGTATACTTGGCAGGGTGGTTTCGGGATTAGGTAGTTGCGATCACCTTTGTATTCGATAAGAAATGTGCTCCAGAAGCCCTTGCAGTGCTGAACATTTTTTGGCTTAGTGGGCTTTGAGGCGCACCAGATGCTGGGAAGACCTGACCTGTGCTGGTCTGATCCGCTGATGTTTAACATGACATTAGTCCCGTGATATGTATGAATGGCTCCATAGCGGCGATTTCAAGGCCGTCGCCGTCGAAATCTATTGCAGGCTCATCAGAGGATATTATGCCTGTATCAGCGTCAGTAAATGATACCCTGCAATTTTCACACAACAGATCCTACCGCTTCATCGCCTCCTCTAAATTCGTCACCACATTACAGGTGAATGGGACCTCATCTCTGAGCGGCACGAGACCTGCAAATTTGTTGCCATCCTTGTAAGCAAGCAGTGCTGGTACACCTGCGTGCTCAAATTCTGCCTCCTCAAAGTCGAGCGCGATAAATCGCACGTTACTGTACTTCGAGGCTAGTGTGGAGAGATGTGATTGATAGGACTTTGAGACTGGTGACTATGTGAAAAGTGGATTAGTACAGTCAGCGCAGAGATTGGACAGCAGAGTCTCGGCGTATCCTTACCTCATCATCAGATATGAAAACCACAACCACCGTCCCTCTCGGCGACTCCTCAATCGCATCCAGATATCCCAACGCATCCACGACCTGTACCCTTCCGTGTCCTCTTCTCGTACCATACGCAGTAGCACCAATAGTGCCATTCGCTTTAGCTGTCTCCAGCTCACCCATCCTCTTCTGCCTCCACTGCTCCATGAAATCTTCATCAGCACCGTCCTCTTCTTCCAGATCCTCATGGTTCGCATCCTCGTCTTCATGCCATTTCCGCCCCGTATCCTCCGGCTCATAATTTCGGACCCGTTTCGCGCGCGACGCAGCAATCATTGCAAGCTTCCTCTCAAACATCTCCCTCTCCGCAGCACGAGCATCTGCGATTACACCCTTCGGTCCTGTGTTGCCTCGACGCCCAATGTCTCCCTTTGGTATCGTGTATGCTGGTGTTGTCTTCCTGCCTAAACCACTGCCGGCGCCGTACCGTTGATCCCAGTCGTCATCGTCGTCGTCCTCATCTGGGTCCTCATCTCCAACAGTATCGTGTCCGTTGGAGCGAAGCGAAGGCTTCGTGCGGGAATAGCTAGGGTTTCCCTCAGCTTCGGATTTGGCGTCCGATTCGTCCGATGCGTCGGCAGGATGGTGTGAGGCACGGTGTCGTTGAGAGGCTGCGAGCGCGTCGAACTCGTCTTGTGCTGGATTGGACATCGGGGAAAGTGTTAGGTGAGGTAGGCGAATAGGGTAAGCAAGACTCGATTAGTCAACACGCGTACCGTATTGTCGGGCACGGATTGAAGCGGGAAAGGTAGTTGAGTCAGGGTGAGCAGGGACAAGGGAGTCTATGTGGAACAGAGATGAATTAGATCTTGGTACAATAGACGCGATATCGTAACGGCTATCCTCATGAGCCGCCTGGAGTTGCACGCCCGAACGTCGAGGCTGGTGGGTTAGCTCTGCTTTGGTAAGGCAACAATACTGTAATAGACCACGACTATAGATAAATCCCGTGGGACGGTATTTTACGGATTCTGCTGGCGGATACAGGAGATGGCACAAAGTATATACATCAGAATGGAACCAGAAATCCTACCTCTCTAGCCAACCCTCCAACCTGCCGCTTGATCGCCCAGATCCAAGTTCTTCAGATCCAAGCCCCAGATTCATTCACTAACCGACTTCAAGCCTCAACCTTCTCCTTCCTCTTACTCCTTGTATTCCTCGCACCACTCCCCGTCGCCCCTTTCCTACCTGTCGCACGTCCGTCCCCCTCGTCTCCATCCAACTTATCCCTCACGACTCCAATCTCCTCGACCCTCATTCTCCTTTTCGCCTGACTCTCCCTCTCACGATCATACTCATCTCCACCGCCATCCATCTGTCCCCCAACTCCAGCGCCAAACACCCTCGCCATCTCCCTCTGCGCCTTGCCCGCCTCGGGGTTATCGTAACTCAGCGCCTGCGACGGCCGGAAGAGTGCAGCGTCTGGATCAGGTTTGGCGGGCCGGAAGAGCGCGGCGTCGAGATCGTCGAGATTCTCCGAGTCCGTGCGGTCACCGAGGGAGGGATGCAGGGCAGCGAGTGCGGAATCCGGCCGTGAGAGCGCTGCCGAGGCGGATGAGGTCGATGCGGTGGTTGAAACGCGCGTGAGTAGGGATGAAGGGTTGGAAGGAGCGCGACCAAGGGTGCGGGCTTTGTGGTACGTGCGTAGGCGTGGGGGTGCTGCTGCAGCTGCTGCCAAAGGTGGCTGATGAGGCAGATTTGGAGGATCTGTGGCGCTTTCAATGCCTTTGGCAATGACTGGAATGCTCGGAGGAGCATCTGCGATGTCGTTTGCAGTGCCCGACTGTTTGTGTTGGCGGGCTTTGTGCGTATTCAGAAGTTCGGCAAGGGTATAGTTGAGGCGGGCTGTGTTCTGTGTTGGTGTTGGGTCTGCGTTGGGTGGTTGAGGCGGAGGTACTGATATTGTGGCTGAAGCATCGAAGGATGAAATCGTAGGCGTGGGAGGTAGTGTTGGTAGTGGTGAAGATTCCGTCGGTGAAGATGGCTTGAGCATTTTACTCTGAACTATGCTGTCCTCGACTTCTTGTGGCACTATCTCGTCGTCATTGAAGGTATTGATCGTATCGTCTTGGTACTGAAAATTGTCTTGGTCATCATCGTCGTCGTCGTCGAATGGCATGTTATGCCTGTGCTTCTTTTTTAGCTCTACCGAGGGCAGCTTTTTCTGGGGCGAGTTCATCTCCGGCTGGAGTTCTTGCAAGGGTTCGTGTACAACGGGGCCATCATCTTTGCTCGCCCGTTGCTGCTTGTCAAGCTCCTCATATTTGGAGAACCCTTCGCCTCTAGCCATGACCTCGACCGGCTTGTGTCGAGTGAGTCCTTTCCGAGGTTTGGGCTTCGGCCGTGGATTATGTACAGGGTGCCAAAACGTGTTATATAAGATATTTCGTTCTTGGACACCGGAGACGGTATACTCTGCCAATGGCACCATCACTCCCTGTGCTACACAGTCATTAAGCCATTGAGATGATACAATAGGTGTAGACTTCTCCGCTGCATATCGCAGCTTCTCCTTGTTGAGCCTGCTGGCCTCATTGCAGACGAGCACGGAAGTTGTAGGCCTCAGTGTTTCGTCATAAACCGCACCTGAATGTTGTCAGCATAAACCGGTGTGGTGGGGATGTGCTATATTGCTTACCCATAAGCGTCACCGCTTTCGACAGATGGAGCAGGTCAACACCAGTGAAAGACGTCGGACATATCGTCAACTCTTGAAAGCCTTGTATTGGAAATGTGGCAAACGGTCTGCAGAGTGTGGTCTGCACATCGATGAGCTCTTTCCCATGCAAGCATTCCTCCACCCACCATTCAGTGACAATGCAACATCGGAGGGGTAACTCAAACCGTAGCTGCTCGACTTGAGAAGGGGGCGAAGTATGCGGGACGACAACAATGACCGTAGACGTGTCGTCAGAACTCGCCGCGTCGCTCTTCTCAATCACGGTACCACCATTGCTGAGGAGGAAGTTGTGCACAAGATCTGTCTAGCTTTGGTGTTAGCATACTTGAGACAGCTCAAAGAGGACGTCCATGACATACTCTCCTCTGGTCGAAACCGTAGACGATGAAGTTGCCCGAAAAGTCCTTGAGAGCGTCCGATTCGAAGAGTTTCCTTTCCGTGGGCGGGTGTACCATGCTCTCCTCCACCTCAGCCGTAACATCGTCTACGGTGTCTGGTGTATCCTCATGCTGTGGCGGTCTTGCTCCAGCACCAACGTGGTGCCCACCAATGTCTGCCCACACCTCATCCTTCCTTTCACCGAGTGTTTCCGTAGCCACCCGTCGCATTTTCCGTTTCCCCACAGGTCCTCCCTGCTCCTCACCTCTTGTCCTCTTCCCAAGGCCATTCACGCCATACACTTCCTCAACCTTGACCGCTCCCATGCCTCTGCTCTCCGGCGGCAAAGTCGCCGCGAACAGTTTCTCCTCCAACGCCATTCCCCTCTGCACACTCATCCAAATCCATTCCACCCCAACAATCTTCTGCTGCCACTGCAGCGCAAACTCGTACTTCTTGCCCGCCGGCTCCTTCGCCACAAGATGCGTCACACTCTGTCTCAAATCACCGCAGTACTCTCCACCTCCCTGCTCGATCACCTTCGTCAAGCTCTGCCGCAGATCCAGATCGCTGAAGCCCGTGACGCAAATGCGCAAGCCCCAGAACGTGGGACACTTGTACTCCTTCTCCAGCGCAGGCAGCTCCGCGCGTACGTCTTCGCCCTTCATCCAGCGTGCCTTGACGGCATCGATGAAGCCCGGTTGTAGCACACGGATATCCGGTCTTTCTTTCGCGACATAGGCGTATTTTGGTGTATCTATGCAGCCGACGACGAGGTGGGTGACATCGGAGGTGAGATCGAGAGAGTGAGTCGCGCCCATCTCCATGGCGGAGTGAGCAATAGCGCTGCGCGAGTCGGGCGGGATCGAGGTGCAGCATAGCTTGATCCCCGCCAGTGGAAGACGTTCGGATGGGCCTATGAGATGATGTTAGTTTGAATTCCCGGGAGGTTGTGAATACACGCAATCAACCTTCATCGTGACCGAGCATTGTGCCGTCGTCGAGGCATGTATATCAAGCAAGGTGAGGTTCGCGTGAAGAAACTGTAATACGCGACGCGATTCTTCTTGAATTTACAGAAGCTCAACGTCATCGATGAGTAACACCTAACGGACCAAATCCAATCATATCTACAAGCCATGTCAAGAAATGGTCTAGATGGGAGTTCCGTAGTGCTCAATTATCAAATATGTGTCTCATATGCTCTATATGCCAGAAAATCGCTATGCCTGCCCAAAGCGCTATCGCTTATCGCCCTGCGTCCTCAAATAGTGATACTTGCTAATAAGGTATGCGGCAACGCCAGCCACAATGTAACAAAGAGAGAGCACTGCAAACTCCAACAATGAAACTCGTCAATCTTGAATACACTGTCACGACAACCCATTCGCACCAACTGGTGCCCATCCTCCTCTACCAAGATCAAGACTTCGATTGAGTCTGCCACCTGGCGTGAGAGGCACATTCACTCTACCTCTTCGACTCAACGACTCTTCCTCATCACTCGAGCCATCATAAACAGTATTGAATCTGTTGAAGTAGTCTGCGAGACCATGTCCAACAGTGGGACTTGCAATATCGCCATATTGTGGCGGCGGAGTCGCAAGAGCTGGTGGTGGCTCTTCATCCTCGAATGCAGGTGGGTTGAAGCTGGGTTGACGCAGAAGATGCATTGGCCTAGGTCCTGTGCCGTTAAAGTGTGCAGTGGGTGGCCGGGCGAGCGAAGGGCGCATTGGAGCCATGTCGCCTACGTCAGATGGCACCCCAGCATCAACAGATTGTCGTGAGCCATTGAGTGAGTTCAGAGTGGGCACGTATTGTGGTGAGATGCGGCGGCGAGGTACGCCGGGACATCCACAGTCGGCGAGGTGATTTGCTGGATCTGTTTCCGGCGACGAGTAGGCAGGAAGTGATGTGTTCTGGGAATTGGCGCGGCATGATAGAATATGGAAGGGTGAGTCGATGGAGATTTCGAAGTGACGCCTCTTCTCGGGATTGTCGACATCGGGTTTGGACAGTCGTAAGACGATCTAGATATCACACGTCAGTGAATGCAGAGATGATGGAGAATGCTTTTGCCTACCTTGATCCAGTGATGAACCTGTATGTTCGAGTAGGTAGTATCAAAGTGAAGCTTGCTGAGTCGCTCTTTATCCGTCGTTTGATGGCATCCAGGCAATTGGACGTTGAACTCCATCTCGGTCGGTCCCACGCTTGAATCCTGCTCAAGTCTTCCTAGCAAGTTCGAACTATCTTGTGGTGTAAAAGGATCACCTCGTGCTGCAGCTTCTCTCTGGTCGAACGGAACTCCTCCACCAGCTGTAATGCGAGCAGAGCTACCAGTAAAGGTACTCGTCGTGGTGCCGTCGGCTCTCTTCTCATACAACAACACTTTCCGTGTCGGTTCCATCCGATGCACTCGCTTATTACTGCAGAAATATTCGGTGTTCTCTGTGATGAACACTTTGACTCGATGACATTGCACTTTGGCAAGTGGTGTAAGCTTGAATGCGATGGGTATCTTGGACCCCAGTGGAAATGACTTTCCAGAAATAACAATGTCGTAATGTAGCTGATCCTCCCAGTTCCTGCTAATCGCGATGGGCTCGACCTGCTCTAGTGATCCTTCACCTGGAGCACGGATAAGAATGACTTCTTTTGTGCCTGCAAGGTTGCCACGGAATGCGCCTGCTCGCTCAACAGTGGCCTCTAACTCATACTTTACAGACCCAAGATCTGCTTCTATTGTTTCTGGCAGTTTACTGTCTAACGGGAGCTCGAAGTTGTATAGGTAGTCGCCAGGGTGGAAAGAGCGATATCCTTTCTGTGCGACTGATGCTGGATCCTTATCGCCTTTCTCGAAGCTTCCTGATGACGAATTGACTTGCAAGGACAGTTTCCGTTCTCTTGAGGATGATAAGTTCGTCTGGGAGGAGAATGGCGACATATGGGTGAAATGGGATGGTGCCTCAGATGGTGAACCGTTGGCCAGCTGGACGTGGCTCGCACCACTACCACCTTCTGCTGTTGCAAATTGCGCGTTGTAGAATGGCCAAGTATGGCTCATGATCGTGTCGACCTCTTCAAATTCTGTCTTCTTAGGTGGAATACCTGCATGATCGCATTAGCTACTTCGTCCGTCAATCTGAACACGCTCCTCATACCCTCAGGCCATTTCGTGGTGGCAGTTCCTTTGAACTTCAAGCTGATTGTCTTAATCTTGATTGTCTTTGTGACTTTGAGGTGCAGTGCACCGCGAAGCATAGCAGTACTTCGTTGCGCATTCTCACCCTCCTGAAAACCCTGGAGAAACAAAACTGGTTCAGCCAAGTTTATGCCGACGGATACACCTGCGGACGATGCAATTGGTCTCTCCTCTGGTATAAGATCACTTGTAGAAATCGAGCCATTCCTCAGTTTTGAACCCTTAGCCGGCGCATTGGCGAGTGAATTGGCTCGTGCACGCGCTCCTATGTTCTCCAATGAATCTGTGCTTCGCATTGGAGATTGTCTTGCCAGAGGCGAGTGGAGAAGTCCCAGGCCAACATTACTAGCTCTGTGGTGCAGAGCCTGTAGTGAAGGCATGCTCGCTCCCCCTCCCTCTTCCCCGGTATCAGATGGTGCTCTTGCGGCTGCTTGCGGTACTTGTGGTGCTGAGTTGCGTCTCTCTTGCTGCGGATCTGAATATTGTGTAACGAGTTCGACTTTGGGTTGTGATGAAACGACGGAACGGAAAAAACGAAGCGCTGAATCTCGTGAGGTAGCCAGTTTGTCGAATACGATCGAATTGGGATTGTGTGCTTGGAGCGGGTATCCCTGTAGTAGTCCGGAAGGACAGATGAGATGGTGATTCGCTGTGGTCTTCGGCTTGGAGGCCTCGGCTGTGAAAGGGGCCCGATAATAAAGTCCGGAAGTAAGATGGGGGTATATGTCACTCGTCGTTGACGTGAGAAGAGCTGATCCTGTTCTGTCATGGTCGTTAGTATGAGGTTCGTAAGGTCGCAAGTCAGTCCAGTATGCTAAGTGACCGTGGCCGAATACTACTCGCACCCATTGGCCATGCTGGTCTTGCATTCCTCTACACTACAATGACGTCGTCGCAAAAGGCAGGAGCGCCTGGGACAGTACCTACCAGCATACAATGTCGTCCTGGCCTGTGCTCCAATGCCGGCAGTCGCCGTTCCTTCTCGTTCCCCGAGCTTGCGAGACTGTTTGAGGTCTAATACAACACAACAACAGTGCTTTTGCAGTGAAGCAAGAGTAGAAGAACAAGAACACTTAAGCGTGGACGCAGAGGGAAAAAGCTTGATATGTAATGGGAACTGCGCAAAGGGCCGCACGTTCCGTCGGATGTCAGTGCTCTGCTCGCTCGCCGATTGATATGACTCGTGGTGAATAAGTTTTCGTCTTGAGTATTATGGTAACGTTAAGGCGAAGATCGGAGCGACCGGATGACAGTGAGATCAGATGGATATGATGGATATGCGGAGAGGAAGAAGAGCCTTGACGAATGAGGTTTGCCGAGATTATGAAGGAGCTGGGGTGAGAGTGGAGACTTTCAAGATGGGAAGATGGACAGAGTGCCGGTCGTGCGGGACTGTTGCAGCAAATGACGACTAAAGCTTAATGCAAATACGAGCTCGGCCTTTGACACTTAGAGCGGCGGTTGTATTGGACGACTTTTCGAAACGGAAGAGGTAGCTTATAGAACTTGTAGTGTAGCATAGTATGATATAATGTACGGACAGAGTACGATCAAACAGTCAAAGGACTTGCGATGGTGATGTGTATATGTGTAAGAAACAAGGCAATCTCCCTGAGGGAGCGGAAGTGGGACGAGGTCCGGTCTTCTTTCATGCATGCACATGCACAGCCAGTGTCATCCACGCCCGCCCACTTCCCTTCGAGGCGGTCGTGATCCTTTCATCTCGGTGAAGCATAGCACAGACAGTAGTCTTCAAGGTTTGGACTGTGAAGTTGAGGAGTCCAGCTCAGTCCTCACTTGACTTACTTTGCAGCCTCCTTCTCGGCCTCTCTCTATTGTTCTTAAGACCAATTCGGCTCTCACTTCAGGATGCGACCCAATATCAACTCCAGATGCCTATTTGCTCGACCATATTACCTCGCTGTGAGTGAGGCGACCTCTTCCCGCGGTTTGAAGTGCTGTGGTGTGGCGATTGATCGGAGGACTGCGAGCAAGGTGGGAGTGAGAGGCCTTCAAAGCCGAGGCAATTTGCACTTTGCCAAGGTTATCGTCCTTCCGCAAATCAAGCTTTTCGACGATCGTTTATGCACGACCTGGAACATTGTCACTGAGGATCAGATGGTGGAAATATAATAAGAGCCAGACTAAGGTAGCCCAGCACGCAAAGGTCATACTGTATAGGTAGTGAATTGGGATGGCACAAGTGCAATCCAGAACGAAAACGTGCCAATTTGTTGTTTTCCGCAAATCGGATCTGGCGGCAGTACGGAGCTAAACTCCTTCTTTTTGTTACTCCATTGTACCTGAGTGGATGTTGCGTGCCGTTCCGAGTCTGCTCCCTCAGCCCTGAAGTTCGTGAGCGCGTCATCAGCGTCGTCCTCATGATGGAACTGGTATGCTTAAAGTATTGTATCCGGTCATTGCTGGATTGTGGCGCATGGTCTATGGTCGGGCGCTGAGCGGATGGGTCGGGTTGGACGGCACCAATTGATTGCAGGTAGTCTGGGAGCAAGATAGTAAGGTAGACTTGCTTTCAGTCACCCAAACTGAAACGTGAGCGACAGGCATTAAACAGGCGCTGAAGAAAAGTCTTGAATTCGGCGCGCGGGACAGTAAGTGAGGAGTCTGCATCTGCCCAGATTTCTGTTGTGGCAGCATACCTCTTCATGGGCAGAGCCTTTGTGTTAAGCAGACTCCCTGTGGCACTCATCCTGTGAGTATTCTAGACTCTTGTTCCGAGACAGTAGCAGAGAACAGGATTCCTCGGGCTCATCGTCAAGTACCAGTATCTCGTACAATTTGCCGTTGCACAGCTGCAACCAAGCCTGTGTTGTCTTCTTCCTCATCCGCATATGTATTTTCATCACCTTCATAGTCAACCAAGCTACTCCGCACCCATTGCGGAAAAGGCGTAAAGGTTGCGAGTACCTTCCCTCTGACTAAGGCCAATGGCAGCGGTCCGAAGTGTCTTGAGTCTCTGCTAGCAGCCAGATTGTCCCCGTTCACCCAACAGTGTCCCTCGGGCACCTGAACCAGCCACCCATCTCCTCTTCCTGGTGTATCTCTACACACAAAGTCTCCGGGCATTCCAATGACGCGCTTGATCGAGTAATAACCAGGCCGGACTGGGTTTTCAAAGCTGATAAGATCACCGACAACAATGTTGCGTCCACGGCGGTGGAAGAATCGTGAGATCAAGACCCAGACTCCGTCCCAGCTTAAAGTCGGGATCATAGAGGGACCCCAAGTCTGTTTCATGACGATGAAGAAAGTCAAGCAGTGGAGGAGAATGTAGAATCCAAATCCGATCTTTAGAGTCGACAGTGTCCAATTCAGCCATCGTGGTAGGCGTGCAGAAGTAGCTTTCGGCGATGACCTCTGCTCGGAGAACTCTGAGTTTCTACTGACATACTTTGGTCGTGTCGTTACATCTTTCTTGACTTGTCGTCGTGGTAGAGTGCTAAACGAGATCCATGTTGGTTGTGGATGTAGGGCTCTTTTGTATGCAGACTCGGTGGCTTGCCTATTCAGCCCATGATGTGCGAGCGCAGTATATAACTGCCTTGCTCTGAGGAGCATTAAGCTGCTTGCATTTGTGGTCGGACGAAAGATGATTTCGATGGAAAGCTACATTACATCACAAGTCAGAGCTAAGGTACCAGTACTGTGCATAAATAAACCTTATCGGCTTATCGCAAATTGTCACAAATTCGAGGATGGGATTATACACACTTGTGACACTGCACAACAACAACCATCGAGCGGACACTGACGACGAGGTCACTAACGACCCTTCAGTGAAGTTCGCCGTCACTTGCAGTTCAAGACAAACCGGCCGAGGACCTGTGAAGAATATGGCCACTACTTCAGAGGCATCGTCAGCACAAGAAAATGTAATCAACATTGGCACGCGCAAGTCTGCGCTTGCTGTAGCCCAGACACATCTTGTCATAGGAATGCTTCAGAAAGTGGCGCCACAATATGAGTACCGTATAAATGCTATAAGCACAATGGGGGACAAGAATCAGGTCACAGCCTTGCACGACTTTGGAGCGAAGAGCTTGTGGACACATGAATTGGAAGCCATGCTCATGGAGAAAGAGGTCGACTTCGTTGTGCACTGCTTGAAGGGTATTTCCCATGCCTTTCGTATTGCGTTCTGGAGTGGTCGGAGAACATGCATAGCTGACAATGCTCTTTCTCATTGCAGACATTCCCACACAACTTCCTCCAACAACCGAACTCGGCGCAATCCTTCGCCGCGAGGACCCTCGCGATGCCTTCATCCTTTCTTCACGACATCCTCCCAACACCACGCTACGCACTTTACCGCCCAACTCCAATATCGGCACCTCTTCCGTCCGCCGCACCGCCCAACTCGCTCGCCAATACCCACACCTTCGCTTCCAGTCTGTACGTGGCAATATTGGCACGCGGCTTGCCAAGCTTGACGCAGAGGAAAGTCCGTACGACGGTATAGTCCTTGCAGCCGCGGGTCTCATTCGCATGGGCTGGAGTGATCGTATCAGCAGTTATCTGAGCAGCCGCAGTGTGGACAGGGAAGGCGCCGCGCAGGATCACACTAAGGTTGCCGAGGCGCCACCAGCGGCGCACGCACATCTGGAAGCTGGAGAGGGAGCTGGAAAGGATACACTGCAGGCGGGTGAGGATCCGTCCTGGGGAATGCTGCATGCGGTTGGGCAAGGCGCGCTGGCGCTGGAGACACGACTTGGCGATAAGAAGATATTAGAGCTGCTACGGCCACTGCACGATCGTGAATCTGCGCTGGCATGTCTGGCAGAACGAAGTTTGATGCGCACACTCGAGGGTGGGTGTAGTGTGCCCATAGGTGTAGAGACTTCGTGGGGTGATGCACCAGATGAGGTTGATCTCACGTTCAAGGCGATTGTAGTGAGTGTGGATGGCAAGCGGATCGCGACTGGACAGATCACAAGGCGAATAGATACGGAAGAGGAGAGTGATGAATTTGGGAGAGAGATGGCCAGCCTTTTGCTGGACAGAGGCGCTGGACCGATATTAAAGGATATCAACCTGGATAGGGATATCCTGGAGAATCAGGCTGGAAACGCATGATCCTAGAGGATATGTATGGATGTTATTGCATAATGGAAGTCTAAGAGAGCTCCAGAGCGTGCGTAGTGGTTCTGGAGGAGTGACCAATTCTCGGCTACAGGTTTTTCGTCTATTGTCTACAGCTCTTTCCCAGAGCATGAGTATGCACAGAGTCGGGCAGCTGCGATGCTGATAAGGGAAGGTTTACCAAGGAGGTTTTAGCTACCTCGATCCCCCCACCACTTTATAACTCGGTCTAATCACGAACCATCACATAAATCCCAACAAAGAACCTCTATCTCAACAACAGCAGTGCCGGACTTCGCGATGTCAGAGTAGAGACTTTCTCGCGATTCACAAGCGACGAAGCCATGAAAGATGATGAAGCTGGAGAAATGGCAAAGCCACGAAGCGTACCAGGGTCCCGCGAAGCTTTTCCTCCCCACAACATTGCCAAGCACATGGTTGTACTGATTGGCCCAAGTCAGTTCGCCTCCCAGTGTTCCCATTGTTGCTTTCCCTCTTTTCTCGCATGTGGCTTTTTCTCTGTCTTCTGACGTCGCTATCGCTGTTCGCACGTTGTCAGAGCTGATTGTAAGAATCTTTAAAGCTTAGCATTCCCTCTCCCGTCTTGGTATTCTTGGGATTATCTCATACTTTGCCGTGATCGCGTAACGTGACACATTCATATCCACAGTCCACAGAAACAGCAAACGGGCTTCCAGCTTCACGATGGTCAGGAATTCGATGCGCCAGGCGAAGCCTCAAGCAATATCAAAGACCGTCGATGAGGGCAATTACGACTTCAACCCTGCTGTCGTTGACGATGCGCCAGTCGAGGCCACCGAGAAGACTTTCTGGGAGAGAACATCGCCCGTCATTGCTTGCGGGAGTGGTCTTTTCTCTGATGGATACCTCAACGGAGTCATCGGTTCCGTCAACACAATCCTGAAGACGCTCTACAAGGCAGAATACGCGAAGAGCAACGCCCAGAGTAACATCAGCTCTCTCGTCTTCGCCGGAGAAGTCGTGGGAATCATCCTCTTCGGCTACACTTCCGACATCTCTCGCAAATGGTCCATCTTTGCCTCCACAGTTATCGTCTTCGTCTTCGCCGCTCTCGCCGCGGGATCCTATGGCGCTCACGGCAGCCCCGTCGGGTTGTTGAACGCCCTCGCTGCATACAGATTTCTGCTCGGTATTGGTATTGGTGGCGAATACCCAGCTGGTAGTGTCGGTGCTTCTGAGAGCACCGGTGAGCTCAAGTCCGGTCAGCGCAACCGCTGGTTTATCTGGGTTACGAACTTTGCCATTGATGCTGGCTTTGTCGTTGCTGCTTTCGGTATGTCACTGCTCTGGATGTGGCATCACTGCGAAGAATAAAGCTGACGAATGCGAATAGTCCCAATGATTGTCGTGCTTGCCACTGGCGAGAACCACTTGCGTGCTGCATGGAGAATCATGCTAGGTATTGGTTGCATTCCACCGCTATCTTTGTTCGTAAATTGTATTCACTATCTAGTATAGCTACTAACAGGGTTTACAGGTTCTACATGAGATTCAAGTTGTCAGAGCCTGAAGCTTTCAAGTAAGTCACTCACTGCTCGCCAGTATTCCTCGAAGCTAATAGATGCAAAGGCGCAACACAATGGCAAAGACTCGCACACCATGGGGTCTCATCATCAAGTTGTACTGGAAGCGGGTGATCGTCGTGTCTACTATCTGGTTCATCTACGACTACTCTTCATACGCTTTCGGCACATACTCTGCACCCAACATTGACAACGTCTTGGGTCCAGATGCTGCTCTATGGAAAACGTTCGGATGGAACACCGTCCTAAACTTGGTGAGGAGAACGAGTGTACCTGCAGATAGTTCACCTTTTAATAGGCTTCGCAGTTTTACATTCCCGGTGCATTTGCCGGCAGTTTCATCGCCGATTGGATAGGGCCCCGCAAGACTCTTGCATACGGTGTCGCAGCACAAGCAATTGTCGGATTCTTGATGGCAGGATTATACCCGATCCTTGCCGTCCCCAAGAATATCGGAGGCTTCTGCGTACTGTATGGCGTTTTCCTTTCACTCGGTGAACTTGGACCTGGTAAGTCTTGAATCCTGATGGATCTTGCGATCTTTGCTGATCCATTCTTCCCATCAGGTGACAACATCGGTCTCGTCGCCTCCAAGACCAGCGCCACACCCTTCCGCGGAAAGTACTACGCCGTCGCCGCCGCATTTGGCAAGATTGGAGCCTTCATAGGTACTTATCTGTATCCCCTTCTCGTGGCGGACGCTGGTTCCGACACAGTCAAGGGCAACCAGTACCCTTTCTGGGTTGCAGGTAGCTTGTGCGTTTTGAGCGCGTTCCTTGCATTCTTCTGTCTGCCTGAGATTGGCCAAGATACTATCGACTTCGAAGACGCGAGGTTCAGGACGTACCTTGCCGAGAATGGATACGACACGAGCAGGATGGGCACGGCGGAGAAGCAAATAAGTCAGGAGAGCTTCGGAAGTGGTAAAGTTTGAGCACTGGCGCCTGACGAGATGAAAGGAGATAGGATTGGATAATTCGCAGGCAGTTGGGATGTTTGGCTTACGAGATACCGTAAGCTATCCAACTGCAGCAATAACGACTATCATCCACCACCTGCCTGTGTTTCTTAGATTGGTTTGTCTTCCTCGTTCTGCTAATGTGCGCAAAAATAGCTACGCACTCTCCACAGCACCATGGCTGTACTGGTACCTGTTTCACCAGATTCCTATATCAGCAAAAATTCCGACTCGTTTCGACCGTCATCCAGCTGCGATGTAGTCGACACGTCTGGCGCGAAGACTGGGACTATGACGCCAACATGAGGAGGAGGATCGTACCATCACGGCAGGAGATGCAGACTTGACCTTGATGCTAACCTGAAGCCAATGATGTCCTGACTCGGGATTCCAAACATGTGGCAGGTCGTCCCTTCCAGGTTCTTTCGTCATCTGACAACAAACAACACGGAAACACCTTCCATTTCACAGCTTTACGCTTCTCTTCTTGACCTTTTATGCAGTTTCAGTCATCAGCATAGTCAAACAATCACACAACCAGTCCTTTCAACACCCTACGCTATCCTCAAAGCAGCTACTGGAGCATGATAAGATGTCTATTTCTGACATGGACGTGTCTCGCAAGGATGTGAAGTCTGACTTATCTTGTCTTCCTGTTGAGCTTGTAGGCTTGGTACTTCATTTCGCATCCGGCATCAACGATCTCTGCGAGAACGACAACGACAAAGACATCATCTAACAGATCTGTGATCTGAAGCTCGTTTGTTCCACGTTCGCTGATTTTGGCGATGACTTGCTCTGCAAGGTCTATAGAGTGACACACAATCTTTTCGACTTACGATATCAGCCCACTCAGAAGTGTCTCGACATGATTCGAGCAGTCTCGAGAAACGTAAAGCTGAGTTCACTGATTCAGTGCCTTGGCGACCGCAGAAAACCTGACTGGCCACACGTTGTTACCCCACTCACCGGCATGGACGAGCTTCCCAGAGCATTGGGTCGCTTCCCACGACTTCACTCAATCCATCATTGGCGCTATCCATCGGCCGTCGAATTGGGGACGAGGCTGGACGAGGTTACGGCACTCTTCGCCGAATGGCTCATCATCGCAGCAGCTGCAGTCTCTGCAACACCAAGTGAGGATCGCCTTTGGTCGGTCGGCCTTGAGTTGGTTCCTTTCGACTTTCTGTGTCGCTGGCCGGTGCAATCACTGGAATGGGAGCAATGCATCTCGAATATCACCTTCATCGATATTGACATCGACCCGGAGTACTACATGACCTCTCACAAGGACGGAGGAGCGTTGAAAGCAATGCTTGCATCGGCAACCGGTCTCGAAGCCATTCGGCTCGAGTACAAGGATCCGGAACATCCTAGCAACGGGACCATCGAAAATTTCCTGTCTGACTGTGTTGCGAATCAGCATTGGGCAAACCTGACAAGTTGTGCGCTAGGTTTCAGAATTGAAGAAGGGATCCTTCTTCCAATCCTTGAGCGTCATGCGAAAACCATCATAGACATCG
>Ga0268250_10000295_pt1 | contig 24313 bp, 29 predicted proteins | sample AgamicAsSfe_FD_200448 | JGI IMG/M metagenome (GOLD analysis project Ga0268250, IMG submission 200448) | Agave microbial communities from Guanajuato, Mexico - As.Sf.e (v2) (version 2) | ecosystem: Host-associated > Plants > Phyllosphere > Phylloplane/Leaf | place: Guanajuato, Mexico | collected...
CACCAGGCCCGCGACTGCCCCACCAAGGGCAACCCCACCTGCTACAACTGCGGCGGCCAGGGCCATCTCTCTCGCGAGTGCACCAACCCCCAGAAGGAGAAGTCCTGCTACGGATGCGGTGAGACTGGTCACATCTCGCGCGAGTGCCCCAAGGGTGGTGCCCCCCGTGGTGGTGCCGGTATGGGCGGTGGTCAGGAGTGCTACAAGTGCGGCCAGGTTGGCCACATTGCCCGCAACTGCTCCCAGGGTGGTCAGGGTGGCTTCCAGCAGCAGGGTGGCTACCAGAGCCAGGGCTACGGCGCCCCCCGCGGTCAGACCTGCTACTCATGTTTGTCTACCCAACACTTTATGACCCTTAGACATGTGCTAATACGAATTAGGCGGCGGTTTCGGCCACATGTCTCGCGACTGCACCCAGGGCCAGAAGTGCTACAACTGTTTGTCTACCAACCAATCTATAACTCCTCGAACATCTGCTAACCCAATCACAGGTGGTGAGGTCGGTCACCTTTCCCGCGACTGCTCCGCCGAGATCAGCCACGACCGTGTCTGCTACAAGTGCAAGCAGCCCGGCCACGTCCAGGCCGCCTGCCCCAACTAAGGGCTTGATCGCCTGCTCTTGACGACAATCTCTTTTTCTTGACCAACCATTGCGCATTTACTCCGTTCTGCCTTATTTCCATTCACGACCGCCATGACCTTTGATCGCAACGGCCTAGTCTCCAACAAAAAAGCATTTTTGTATTCACCTTCTATCATTTAGGGTTGTTTACAGGTGGGGAGACAAGGCTGGACCTTTCTTACCGCTGAGGACGAGGAGAAGAAAAAGAACTACGAACGGACATGGACGGGCATTCGATGTGACGAGGAGAAGAGACCGATCATGCATTTCTTTACTATCTTATTTCCTTTGTTTGATGCCAACAACATTTTGGACAGAGACAAGCCCTTGGTTCTTTTCTTTTTTCTACGATTGGTATGTTTACCAAGGGCTTTGTTTCTATTTTACAAAAGCCATGCCGCCGACTGAGAGTTGAGAGGAGAGGACGAGAGAGGAGAGAGAGCGATACGGATTTTTCTTCACGACCTACTATACCCACAATGTCAAAGGACGAAGTTTTCTGGCGGATCACTTAAATACTTGATCTTCTCTCCCAAATCGTGAATGTGATTGATTCTGATCATGCTACCTGTATCGCTATTGTTGATATGGCGAGTTTTGTGGAGGCTCTCCGCGGCTTCTGCTATTTCGCCTGTTTTCAGTGGTGGGGGCGGACGCATCAGCCGAGAGGGAACGTCCCGCTTGCCATCGTCTATACCAGCCTCTGACGTCGGCGCGGTACTTTGTCTATATGTATATCGCGGGCTATGATGATTAGAGTTTTGGTATAAACCTGTTGGCTGCTCGAGTGTTTGCAGGCAGGCTGGTATGGGAAGTTTGGTACGCGACACGTAGCTCAAGTAAGCAAGCACGGTATCAAGCAATGTGCGCGTGGCAGCGGTATACGGGTGCCAAGCTGTCAGGTACGGGATGTGGCAGCAGCAAGGCTGATGGACTTTGCGTCTTGTTTCACAAACACGTTGTCGACTCTATCTCCTTCTGCCACGAGAGGCCCATGTTGTTTGCTGTCTCTACTTGTTCGGCTCGAGCGGTTCGCGGTGCATAGTCCATGACGATTTGCTCTGCCGGAGTAGAGTGCGAGGGCTCATCATGATCGGCACTGACAACGCGGCTTCCAAGATCGAGGTGGACATGGCCCATGGGTGAGTAGCAGGGAAATTGGGAGTCAATGTGCGTGTCTTGATGATGTCTTGTCGTAAGAGCAGTTGATGTGAGCTACTCTGCTTGCCTACATGTGACTCTAACTTTCTTTCTTCCAACTTTGACTTGAGACAACAAACGCTCTTGTGTTTGTTGACTGCACCTATCTTCTACTAATCCACGTCCTACGACTCTTCTCTTTAACGGACCTTGCAGTATGCGCCTTACCTCGTTGACCTGCGCGGCATTGGCCTTCTTTGCTTCCAATGCTGCTGCTCAGAGTAGTGCTGCAGACAACACCACACAGCCTGTCTCATTCTTCTACACTCGCCCTCTGTCTCAAGCACCTGCTCTGAACATCACCCTCCAAGCAGACTTTTCTCCTGGCTATATCTTCATGTCGCCCTACAAGTCCGACAAACCTGCTCCCTACATCTACGACAAATTCGGAAATCTCGTCTGGGATGGCTACGGTGTGACTGGTTCGTCAAATGCGCATAACTTTCGACCTTGCCAGTACATGGGTGCTGCTCACCTTTGCTTCAATCAGGTCAATCAGCAGAATGGATATGGAATCGGGCAGGGTGTGGTTGTGGATCAGAACTACAAGGTTGTGGCTACTGTGCAGACAGGGGGCAATGCTGAGCCTGTGGATATGCATGAGTTTCAGTTGCTCCATGATGGTGAGACGGCAATTGTCAGTGCTTACCAGATTGTGCCTTCTGATCTGTCGTATTTCAACATCACGACTGGTCTGGGATGGCTGTCCGAAGGCGTGTTCCAGGAAGTCAATGTGACTACCGGAGAAGTTCTGTTCGAATGGTTCTCCACCAACCATGTTGATCCCAGCGAGAGCCAAATCACACCCCACAGTACCGATACAGGCGGTGATGGGTTTGGACCCCTGACTGCATTCGATTACTTCCACATCAATGCTATCGACAAGTCTGCGGCTACGGGAAACTATCTTGTCTCTGCTAGACACACCGGCACATTATACTACGTCAACGCCACGGATCAAGACATCATCTGGAAGCTCAGCTATCTAGGAAACTCGGACTTCTCATGCTCAAACTTCAATTTCAGCTTTCAACATGATGCACGTCTGCTCTCTGAAAATCACACCACTACTGTATTGTCTATCTTTGACAATGCATCTAATGGCTACACAACCACCACTTCTCAATCTTCGGGAAAGGTCATCGCTATCGACCATCATTCTGGCGTTGCAACTATGATCTCCAACACCACATACCCATCGACCGAGGGCTTGCTGGCTACTTCCCAAGGCAACACACAGATTTTGGGCAACGGAGGCACTTTCCACTCTTGGGGCAATCAACCGTATCTCTCCGAACACTCTGCCAATGGCACTGCTGTATTCACCGCTCAATTCGCAGCCGAGGACTCAGCACAGAATTATCGTGCTTTCTCTGCCGATTGGGATGCTCTGCCAGCGACCACCGTTCCTGACGTCTACGCATATGCTGTTAATGCTACGACTCCCACTAGGATTTATGTGTCTTGGAATGGATGCACTGCTGTTTCCTCATGGCAGTTCTATGGTGCTGATTCTGTCGGAGAAGAGTTTGCAGTTATTGGACAAGCGGATAAGCAAGGCTTTGAGACTCTGTGGACAGCCGATAAGTTTTATCAATGGGTCAGGGTTGAAGCTGTTGATGCGGAGGGCAATGGGATCAGGAACTCAAGTTTTACGGGTGCTTTTGTGCCGTCGGCTATGTTGGTGGATTCTTGTGATGAGAGTGGGTGTGGTGTTGCTACTTCTTACTCCTCTTAGTTTGATGGAGTGGTTCTGTGGCTTTTGAGCGTTGGTTTTCTTTTTGCTTTTACGAATGTTATGCATGAAATGAGATGCCCTGCGCGGCCAATTTTGAGACAGGCCTACTTTCCAGTAGTGCAGCATTTGAGACTTGGGGGTATCGTCCTCACAGCAGTTGACATTCACCTACAGATGCATAGTAGAACGGTGAGTATTCTCAAAATTGATACAGTCATTTCTTTGAGCCTAAGGGAGAAAGGGCTCACTCGTAGCAACGCCGCTTCTTTGGTTGACGCCGGAGTGTTTCGTCTTCGGGAAAGCACATATTTCCTGCCAGAATCTGAGACATAACCAAACGGAACTCCTAGAAATTCGTGGACACACCAACACAGTTGGTCATCGAAAATACGCGCCACCGCCATTGTGAATCGACACCACCGAACTCCACGGCCGCCGGTATCTTCCCACTCACTCTCTACGACAAACTGTGTGTGGACTCCAATCACTCAGTGACAACACATTCAGTGACTCTCCTCACTCAGATTACGGCTTCACCGCTCCTGGCTCAAGTTCTATTTCAGCAACTCTCTCCTCATCTTTTTGTCCTCTTCCTCATCAGTCACTACACCTCCAGCGTCTCAATCTTCGTCACTGAGTTACGACGCCTTCAGTCACTATCACTCGAGCTGGAGTTCCCATTGCTGCCTCAACGGGTATTTAACAAGTCTTGGTCCCAGCATCCAACTCAACTCTTCTTCCTCCACTACCTCTACTACCTTCATCACCTTCGACCTTCTTGGTCCTACTTCCTTTGCTTTTCCTCTCTTACACCTACACAACACTAAATCAAGCCTTCCATAAACTACACTGGTCTCATACATCGACTACACATACACCACTTTTACACATACATACCACTTCGACGTCTGCTCTGGTAGCAGCGCGTTGAGGAATTAGTCTTCGAAGGTCTTTTGCTCACGACGCCTCTCAACGATCTTCATCTTCGACTCCTGCTCCAGCAGCCAGAGATCTTGAGCACAGGTTGTTTTTCTCTCACTTTTGGTACGCGCTCTGCGAGATTTGATTGATTTGTCTGCTCGCCTACTCACACACTCACAGCAGACCAAGATGTCCGAACCTTTCTCCAACAAGGAGAGAGTCAGCATGATCAACGCTTTGCCAACACCTCCGCCTGGATTGCCCTTCATAGAAGATGTCGACAGTGAGGACGAACACATCAAATCCGAAACCAAGGCTGAAACTACCGGACGTGAATCGCCTCTCTTTGAACCACAACAGTCAACATCAACAAAGAGGAGCATGGAAGACGAGATCTTTGTTTCGGATGTGAAGAAACCGAAAATCTTCACCGAGGCTGGTCCTCGTGCCTACAACGGCAATCCCGTTCGTCAGTGGGTTCCTGGATCTGGAGAGAAATACCAGTACGCCATACACGAGGTCGTTCCGGAACTCGAGATCAACAGTGAGCATCATCGAGACGCTACTGGACGCTTCATCTTCTACATGGACAAAGTTGTGCTGCCATCCCTCGTGCCTCACAAGGATGAGGACAAGATGATCAACGACATGGCTGAGTGGTTGAAGACCAATGCCAAAATTCCCGAGATCTCTCCAACCCGCTTTGCTATGTTGGGCAGCAGCGGTTGTGGAAAAAGTAGTACTCTCAACAGTATCCTTGGCGTACCCAGGCTCGCCATTGCAGATACTGCGACGTTGAGTGTCACTCAAAATCCACATGTCTTCAGTCATGCGCACGGACAGCTCGAGATGTTTAAGGTCAAGGTCGATTTTCTCCATGGACGGCCTATTGACAATTTGATCAAGAACTCTGTCACGGATCTGGTCGACTACTTCAAAATCCTTACAAGTGAAGACGAAGAAGAGCACTGTCATGCTCACGAGAAAGCTGAATCAAGCAGACAAGTTCTCGACGATCTGCTTTCTCATCAGGACGGATTGAAGAGCTTGGACGACGTCGCAAAATTCCTCAAGGCCAGAAACCTTCTACCTCAAAAGGATGAACAAGCTCCAGAGTCAGCTATTGAATCCTTATGTCAGCAGATCCGAGAACGTGCTGCTTCTGAGGATATCGATCTGGACTCACGAGAAATTGTATTCACGGCTGGCAACGTCTCAGAACTTCACGCAAAGACTGCCAAATTTTCCGAACGCGGCGGGTTCGCACCTCTCGTTAGTAGTATCTGCACGAATATGAATTCACCCCTTCTCGCTAAGGGTATCGAGATTGCCGACTTGCCTGGATACACAGACACCAACATTCATCTGCGTGCGACAGCGACGGCATACTCGAAAGATTGCACGAAGGTTATCTTTGTCGCCGATCTCGACAGATCACTCACCACCCCTGAGCTGAGAAAGAGTTTGAAAGAGACCATCAAATCCAGAGGCGCAGAGAACGTCTGCCTAGTTCTTCGTGGAAGAGAGGTACCTGATACATGTTGATATATAAGACAGAGATGTGCTAACAAAATTTCTAGAAAGTTGAAAAAACCACTTCCATGTGGACCAAGGATGAAATCGCTCACCTCGAGAATCTGGAGAGTTCTTTGACAGTCGCAGAATCTCAATTGAACGCTACCGATGAGAGTATCGCCACCCAAGCTAGATTCGACGTTCGAAACATCAAAACTCGGATCCGTGAGCATAAGATGAGCGCCCGCGACCGTGTGGTCATCGACTTCTTCTCTCAGAAAGAGTTCCGAGACAAGCGTAACGGCTCCAAGATACATGTCATAATAGTTGGCAATAAGTGTCAGGAGCAGCATATGCTCGGTGAGGATAGAGAGGAAGAGGCCATCCTCTCTATCCATCAGACTGGTATTAAGGAGCTCCGCGCCTTTTTGTGTGTGACCCCTAGCACCGACCGTGTCCGAGCCTTTGTGCGCCGTTCTGAGGATTGCATCAACAAGCTTCGCTGTATTCTCATCTGGGCTGATGGAACTACGATGCCTCCTCGTGACGCTGCCATGGAGATCTTCAAGCAACACACAGATTGCAAAATCAAAGAACACAAGACCCTGTTGAACAAAGGTTTGACAGAGTACAGAAGGTTCCTGGCCACCCGCTGCGTTCGCACATGGGAAGAACTTGCTGGGAAAAAGACAGAAGAGTGGATCGAAGCATACTCTGCACGTACCCTTGGTGTTTTCATCCGTCAGGGTGGAAGACATAGTCCGCAGGTCAAGGGTCAGAAGAACAAGACACAGGTCATCTCTTTGAACGAGGGACTTCTGATGATCGCTGAGGATGGTGTCTCAAGTCAACTCAAATCGATTGGAGACGTCGTTGACAAGGTTGAAAGAGGTGTCTGCGAGAACGTCCGTAACACTTTGAAGAAGATCATACATGGGCTCAAGGCGCTAGACGCTATCGGAGGTGCTAACCTGGATGACGTTTTCAAGCTTTTCGAAGACGAGAGGGATTTGTGCATCCGCGATGTTGGAGAAGGCATGAAAGAGCTCATGGCCAAACTGAGGTAAGCTGCAGGTTCTCAAGCCATTTAAGATATAGAGTCACTGACACGCGTAGATCGGCCGCTATGATGTCTGTCGCTGACGAACCTTACGGCGAACATTCGCCCATCTTCGTCAAGGAAATGACCAACATCTTCAAGGATGCTTTCAAGACGTTCCCACCCAAGACCAAGAACGCTACTAGTCAGCGCATGGATTACATCAAACAACATATCTCTAGCAACAAGGGGCCCTACAACATGATTCCAAAGGAGATCTTCAGTCGCATGGATTCAATCGTCAAACAGTGGGCTGTCAAGACCAGCGCACGTATTGACAGAATGCACGCAGACCTTCACAACGTCCTCTTCAAGTCTTTCGAAGGAAAGCAGATGCCAGAAGCCAGACGCAAGCAGGTCGGCCCTGGTATCAAGCGTGAGATCGAGAGAACCATCGCCGTTCTTCAAGCCGACCGCGATGGCTATTCGGCTGACTTCTTTTGATCGCACAACACGCTCGACAGTTTGCAAACTTTTGATAAAGCAAAGCGAGAAATGACCACACCACGCATACACCAGAAAAAGGAGAAAAACAATCAAAAAGGCGGAGGAGAAAAAGACGGATAAACAGTAACGACTCTACGATTTCACGACAACACAAAGCTCACCGAAGGAGCGAAGACGATTTCTTGCAACGGAGAGAAGAAAAGAGAAAAGACTTGCATTTCATCACAGCGCCTGCAGTATATTTTAGCCGAGCAGGCAGAAGATTTTCCATCAGAGAAGATCATTGTTCTCAAAAAGGAGGACGTACAAATATGGCGGTTTCAGTATTCTAGCCATCGATACCAATTGATTTTCTCTCGCAATTCTCAGCTCATCGTGACTTCTCCATGATTCTGTTCTTCGATTGCCATTTCTGTTGAGAAGGAAATCCTTTTGCATACGGTATGTGAGGTGGCAGAGATTAGTAGAGGGCAGTAGAGGGCAGTAGAGATCAGTAGAGGTCAGCAGGGGTCAGCAAAAGGTAGTAGAAGTTAGTACAGATCAGTAGAGGTCAACAGAGGTCAACAGAGGTCAGCAGAAGGACGAGGGTATAGAAGTCGAGACAGACTGGCAAGTTGGAACGGAGAATGATTTGATCAATACTTGTTTTACCATCTTTCATTCGACAGCTCCTTGATTCCTTCATCAGATACATTTCGAGTACAACAGACATTCCCCTACTCCAACGTCCTCGCATATCATCTTAAATTGAGGCGATCCCAAATTACTCCAATGGCTGTACCAAAAAAGTAAATCATAACCAAACAATCCTCCTCCCAGCTTCACTTCTCCCTTCATCTCGGCGATGGTTGACTGTGCACCTCATCATCATACTCCGGAGGTCTATCGTAAACCGGCAGAGCTTCATCGCCAGAATCCTCATCCACAATGTGAACCAACCTTGGCATGGACTCTGCAGTTGTCCTTCTCAAAGCTCCTGGACGAGAGGGAGTAACCACTTCTTCGGGACGGGCAGGAGGTACCCTATCATCCGCATCCCATGAGAAATTGGAGCCGGAGCGTCGACGGCGGCGGCGGAGCGGAGGTGAGGTGGTGGGGGCAGAACGAGGTGGAGGCGTGGTGTCCACGGAGGTGTATGCGCCGTATCGGGAAGGCAGCTGTGTCATGGGGATGGGTTCTGGTTCTGAGATGGGTGGGAGATATGGAGGCAGGGAGTTTTCGATGTTCGCGTTTGAGGGTAGGTGGCCGGATGCAGCTCGCCATGTGTATGGTTGCCGGCCGGCAAAGGCAGTATCAAGGGGTGTTGGTTGCTGTGAGTGGTACTGGCGAACCCATGTGTATGCGGTTGGACCTGAAGGGGATTGGGGGCTCGGAGATCGAGGCCTTGATGATCGACGGCTCGGGGATTGAATGGTTGTAGATCGAGTGCTTGAAGATCGGTTGTCTTGTGGGGTTGTTGGAGGAGAAGTCGTTGGGTGAGGACTAGCGACCTCAGCACGCGTTTGACCGGTGGTAATCTTCAAGTCCAAACGAACGTAGTTTGTGTCAATTCCAAAGGACATGTTGGAGAAAGATTGTGGTGATATTGCCACAAGGATGAACATAACGAGCAGGATCGGTACAGAGATGGTGGCAGTGCAAATTATGATGCCGGTTGCAACAAGGGCAAGCGCACTACAGGAGAGAATTGTCCACCAGATGGACTGTCGACCAGCATTGTCAGCCATTGTTGTAGATGTGATCGAGAAGTGTGGGCGGAACGTTCGTACAAGTAGTCGAATGCGCGCTGTCGGTCGAGCGTGTACGTCAAGGGACATGGCGGCCACGACAGGCTCCAACATAGCCCGTTGCAGGCATCAAGAAGTTCTTGCTACAAATGTTGACAAGACGGTGAAAGCACGTGCCGGCCACGATGACACTTGACGCTCAAAGGGCAAGCTCGATGAGGGCAGGTGACAACTCGGTGGCCATGAGGTTAGCAGTAATTCCGGCAAAAGTGTCATGGCTTAGAAGACATCCTCGGTGACACGTCTGCCATACCAGGTAGAAAGTTGATCCTCTCCCTGGGCGTGTTCTTCGGCAGAGTACATGAAAAAGTTTGTCAACTTGGTCGAGTCTTCGTCATCAGCAACAGGCCAATTGACCTTTGCAGCAGGTTTGACTTCGAGTAAGTCTTTGGCTGTCGACCAGCTGAAACGGCACTCGTTGCCCCAGCCGAATAGGGGATCCATATTCTTCTTCAACCAAGTAGAACAGCGTGCATCACTAGGGTATCCTGATCCCCAACCCTCAGCAGGTTGTTCGGGCACGTTCTTCTCGTTGGAAACGGCATCCTTGAAGACCTCGTAACAGACTTCGAGAGCAGCGTCTCTGGTGACTTTTGCGCAGACACTGGCAGCAGACACGCAGGGGTAGAGCGAATCAGCCTTTTTGGCGACGGTGATTTTGACAGTCGGGAATATGCGCTCCAGCTTCTTCTGATATGCGGCAGGCTGGCCAATGGTATCGATGTAGATCTCCTTCAAGTTGACACCTTGGGCAAAGACGGCATGGATCAAGTCGATGGTGGCATCCATAGCTTGGGCGTTGAGGTTGTAGGTAGCTGTGGGCCTCATCTGGGCAGAAGAGATGTCTTTGGCTGACATGACACGTGTAGCCCATCCAGAAGATTCGTACAAGTCAGTACCAGGAGTACAGATGGCCTGCATCAGAGAAGATCGGACAGCGGGCGACAAGACCTTGGAGTCGTCAAAGTGGTGAGTGTCGGCTAGGAGAGAGCGATGCATTGCCAGGGGTAAGTAGTATAGACCGTAGACCATGGGGCCAAGTACAGGACCTCTACCGGCTTCGTCGACACCCAGAACACACCCGATGGACATGTCATCCTTGAGCATCTTGGGTACGGGTGAGATGTAAGAATACGAGTCTCCTTTGGCGATGTTGACTTTGTCGATTGAAGGAGCCATAAAGACATCTTCAGAGGGTGTTTCGAGGGCAATATCTTGCTCCTGAGAGTCTACTGGCTGTTCAATTAGGTCATCCATGGTATGATATGCTTCTGATAAGATATCTGTGATATGCAAGAAGACGGTGTTGAACGGGAAACAGACAAGACAGAGAGTTCGCGGAGGACGCGAAGACACGCGACGTGAGACTGCGGGGAAGCAGCGCTAACCAGAAGCAAATGTCATGAGGATGGCTTGGCGTGTTGTTTACGGTCTGAAGCTTGGAGCGGCCCAAAACAAAGACACAATCCACCCAACAACGTCCTTCGACCTCATTGTTTCGCCCGGCGCATTTGTCGCATTCACCTATACTCATTTGCAACGACATGTCTGGACAGCCCGCCACCTCACACACGCCTCAACGGCAATCGCGACGCCACAACAACTTCAAGGAAAACATCAACTTCTTCGAGCCTGGCAAGCAAGGTCGTCGCACTGGTCTCGTCCTCAAGGACACTGGTGTCCGCGATGAACACGGTCTCGAACCTGTCAGTGGCATCTTCTCGTCACCTCAACCTACACCACAACAGCCATCGCCGCAACGCTCTCCCCTACGCTCACCTCAGCGCGTCCAAGCAAATGGTAACGACACTGCGCTAGGATCCTCGTCTATGGTTCTGCAAGACAGTACACGACGGTCCATTTTCTAAAATCCACCGAACCGCATGCTGACTGACTATAGGCTCCATTCCAGAAATCTCAGAAACACTCAACCTTCGCAAGACTCCCCATCTACCACCAAAGGCTCAAACTCCGCGCCGTTCAAACATCCAGGGCTCGCCCGTTCGTCACTCAGCCATCAAGCCCGTAGACACTCAATCATCACCCCAAGTCCCTTCAACGACACGCACAAGTAGACGACTCGACTTTGCGAACAAGCAGCAGCCGACAGTCGCTCCTAGCCCGAGTCCTTTCAAGCCGCGTTTCGGAAAGTCGCGTAAGAGCGTCTTTGATCTGCAACAATCTCCCGGCAGGCCTGAACACAACCAGCAAGACGACGATGACCTCGACAATTCCGTTCAGCAAGTCCAAGATGCTGTCAATGAGCTGTTCCAGGATCATGTTCAAACAGATAATATCCTCTCCTCGGCACGTAGCACCAGATCGCAAAAGCGCAAACTCTCGAATCCTTCCTCGCCCGTCGTAACTCAACCTCATTCAGTCCCAAAGTCCAACAAGCGCTCAAGGACGAGCCTCGCACATCAAGAAGATCAGACAGTCTTGGATCACACTGTCGCGGACCAGACAGCAGTAGACTACACAACCGTCGATCAGACAGTCATGGACCAGACAGAATTGCCCGATCAGACCGACGCCGAGTACACGTATATCACTGTAGATCAGACAGAAATGCCCGATCAGACAGAGTTACCCGACCAGACAGAGCTCCCAGATCAGACCGAATTGCCCGACCAAACGGAAATGGTCAATCAGACTGAAGTTATGGATCAGACCGAAGCGCCAGAAGAGACGGGAATTGAATATACTTGGGTCGATCAGACGGTCCTTGACCCTACGACATACGATCAGACGGTGGCAGATGAGACAGAGATGGAGCCCACTGTAGCAGACGAAACAGTTATGGACAAGACGGATGCCACGCATTTCTACGACCGCACAATGGCGGATATCGCCGAAGAAGACATCGCAGAAACGACAGAGCTTCCCGATGAACCTGTAGTTGAAGCGTCTGCTCCTCTTTCCACAAAGAAGAAGAGACCATTCGAAGTACGAAAAGACGCCCAGCCTCACGAGGACAATGCCAGCGATCACGATCGAGAACCCGAGTTGTCTTCACCTTCACATGCTGCCCAGGATTTCATTCCTCCGCCCGAAGATGATGTACAGGACGAATCCGAACACGAGCCTCAGCCAGAACCCATAAAGAAGCGTGGGCGTGGCAAGGGTGCAGCGAAAACCAAAGGAAAGAAGAAGCAAACATCCGCCAGCGTCGAGCCACGTCCAAAGGTATCAAGAGACAGCGAATCTGTTGGTCCTGATGGTCTTAAGAAACCCGGTCCCAAGTCGATAGTAAACCTTCGCGCCGGAACTCCCGCTGAGGACGAAGGCGCCAAGACTACGAGATCTGGCCGTACATCGATAAAGCCGCTGAAATACTGGTGCAACGAGACATATATCTGGAACCAAGGTGAGGTCGAGGGTGTGGTTCGTGCCGAACCTGTGGAGCAACCGAAGCCAAAGCGTGCTGCTCCATCACGAAAGAAGGGAACGCGCTTAGGACCTGTCAAGGAAGATGAAGAAGAGGATGAAGACTTGTTGCCAGAAGCCTGGGAGCAGGAACTGGGTGTTATCAACAGCACAGATCGAGCTTGGGATGCCAGGACCGGCACAGGCAGTACTGAAGTAGAAGGAGTGAACGAAGGTATGTCAAACTTCCTCTTCTTCTCTGACACGCACTGACAAAAACCTAGACATTGCATTTGCATCCACAGCCATCAAAACACAAGACGTCCACGGCTCGTCATTCCGCTATGCGAAGGTTATGACCCTTCCATTCTTCGGATCTGGCATGGTGGAAATCCCACCAGATGGCTATAAACGCATGAAAAACTCTCGCAAAATGCAAATGGTGTTTTTTGTGCACGAAGGCAAAGTCACGGTTGATATTGAAGACGTCCAGTTTGGTATGACCAAAGGTGGTGTTTGGCAGGTACCGAGGGGTGAGTTCTTCTCGTTTTCTTTCTTCTTTTGTTTTCTTTGTTTGCATCATTGTCACCTCTCCTTGTGTTTGCACATTGCGAAGGAACAGCGGTCAGAGATGATATCTTCACCGCAACAATGCAATCGACAAGCTCATGCAAGACTCGATACACACCGACTATGTTCGAGTGTAACACCCGGCAACACTTGCCTCTGCAACAACACGAACGGATGTCAAAATAGAGTCCTTTCTGTGGCACATTTGCCGGTTCACCCCCTGATACCGTGCCACAGCAGAGGCAAGAAACCTGGGGAACCGCAATATGGGCGATCCATGGTATTGGGACTTGCTACCCTTGAAGACCTGTGGCTGGTTGTTGCGAACGGCTTTGTGTTACAGAAGCAAGCTTGACTCGAGGGGTGGGAAGCTGTTGTGTCACCAATCTGACCGCTAACCATCACTCACCATCACCATCACTGCCATCGAATCGTTTTGCACACTGTACCAGAGAACAAGAAGCTGACCAAAGTGCAACCAAACAGGAAACAACTATGCCATTATGAATGAGAGTTCAACCCACCCGGCCAAAATCTTCTTTGCCCAAGGGTGCGAGATGCAAAGTCAATTCGAGGATGGAGAGAGGGAGAGGCAGTCGCAGTCTTAAGTTACATATCGTGCTTGCCTCTTGTTGTCTGTCGAGGTCTGGCTCAGTTTGGAGTCATTCTTGCCTTTGAACTTGGTGGTGGGAGCTTCTTGCCCTTTTTGCACCCAGAAGAGAACTTTCTCTCGGTTTTTCGTATCAGGGATTTTAGGGGTGGGCGTTTTACGTCTGATGATGCACCTTTTTCTTCGCATTATTTGGTTCTTGGGAAGGGAAGGAAGGGGTTTTCTGTTCATGCCTTTCTTCTGGCTCTTCTTCTCTTCATTGTCGATCGATACCTTTTATTACGAACTTTACCTTTCTTGACGAATGAAAAATGTTTACGAGAATTGCTCTTACTTTTGCCTAATCTGCTGCAGTTCGTTGTTGTTTTCCGTCATGTGTTGTGTATTGTGTTGGTTGTTTTGCTCTCAGCCTTTTCTCGATGGCAATCCATGATGAATTTCTACTTCATCAACTCTGGACAAAGCTGATTCTGTAGAAACTGTGATGACGTGTATATGCCGAAGGATTGAATGGCAGTACGGTGCGGACATAACTGCTTGAGGGAATCTGTTCTCATGGGGTCGTCCATCTCAACGTTGCTCAACCTGAGGACGATATTAAGTTCGCCGTACTGCACATGGTATCTGCGAATGAAGTTAACCTTGCGTCCCCCTCAAGCAGATAGGGCATTGGTTCCCATAGCGACGATAACAGGCCGCTATTTTTCGATTGTTCTACGGAGGAGCTGGCTTGTAAGCGCAAACGTGGCTCTGGCGGCGTTGTAGCACAAGTGACGTGAGTCGCGAAATCATTTTGATAGCTTTGTAGGGTGGAGAGGGCGCTGTCTCATGAATTCCATCTCTGCTTCTAGGTCCGACGCGAACGATGGCATGGTCCTAGACTTTGGTTCGATGAGATGCAACGAGGGCTGCCGACGCTATATTAGGAAAGAACGGTTGAAGTGCGATGACAGCCGACTTTAAAGCTCGTATACTGTCGCGAAGATGTCTTTCGAAGAACGTTGTGCTAATTCCTGACTGCCGGAAGACAAGGATGGCATACCATCGAGGAACTCTAGTGGTAGCCGATATAAGGAGTTCTTAGATCTCCTTGTCTAACGGAACCACATGCTAATTAAGATCCACAACGCCGGAATGACGAGTTGGGTTCTAAGCGAGACCTGCCTCTCTTAACGCAGTAGCATGAGTGTTTGGAATTAACTTTCCCTCCACCGTAGCCAATTTGGAAGTGGCTGGCATACATGGCCTGGTCGAGAAATCCGATCTGGCAAATTGAACAGTCGAAGAACCCAGGGAGATTGAATCTTTGCCGACCATGTTTCCTAATCCAGTACATGACTGCATGAGAGACTGATCTGTACTCATGATCGCCTTTATAGGAACAGTTTTTCTGGAACTCAACCACAAGGCCTTGAGGACATGTGTACGATTGAGTAGACTAGGATATGTCCATTATAGAACAGGCCTTCGAGTCATAGTGAATGAAGCGTTGCCATTCGTCCAAGAACGATCTGCCATATCGAAACTCACAAGCGAGCTGACCATGGTCGTCGAGGAATTTGCAGTGCTTCGGCAGCTCTAGATGTAAATACCACGCGTGGATTGGCATAATAGATGGGAACTCATCAAGACAATCTGGGTCAACACATCTGAAATTGGTGGACGAGCTGTGTTGAGCCGTTGAGAAGTTGCGTGCGATCCTTGACTGTAGTGCAAAGTCTGACTGGTGGGATACAAAGATTTGCGAGCCTTTTATGGTGTTGTAGTCGTCGATGTACGTTTGATGGTCAGCGCCAGGGTTGGGTGACAGCTTCAAGTCGTTGTCAATATCAGGATCGGAGGATTCATCGCTATCGGAATCGGATGTCTGGTCGTCATCGGAATCGAAGGACTGATCGCTATCGGAATCAGAAGAAGATTGAGAGAACGGATCAAGCTCGTCCTTTGAAAAGACCTTCCATTGCGTGTTGGTCTTTTTGTCTGGGTTTGCGCACAGGGTTGTGATCGACGTAGAGGTAGACGAAGAGTTGTATGAAGTGTTCATACCAATTCTGTAGACAGACGAGTTCCACAGTTCGAATTGCTCCTCCCGAGTCATTATCTTGCTGGTATTGCGCGGGACCGGTGGCAGAGTGCTGTCGCTAGCGAAAATTTAGCGCAAGATATCGGGTGTGACACGATGGGTGCTCTTGGTATTGGTAGCATATTGGTGACGGATTGAGTCAGTGGTAATGCTGATATAGATAAATGATAGAAGCAGGTGCGCTCCAAAGCTTATTGTCCCGCAGCATGTTTGAAGGGCATTATTCGAAATAGAGATAACATTGCACTTATTCTGAGGTCTGTCAATGATGTCTTCCAGAAGGCGATATGCCTCACCTCTGACTCGACTCCGCGGTTCTGGGCTTTTACCGGTTTGCTGTACAAGGACTCGGAGAATGTTATGCAATTGGGATAGGGGGTGACGAGAGTCATTCTATCACACGGAAGGAAGAAGTACTCCACTCTGTCTCCTCTCGACATGAGACCTAGAACTGATGGTAAGAACAACCGTTTTCTCTCAGCTCAAGCACGGCTGCTGATGAGAACGACGACTGTTGAATTTCTCATGCCGGGACTTGAGAATGTCACTCTCCAAGTGCGGGACTTGAAGGGGCTGGTGGATACCTGAAAGTACCGTGTGTGGAGTCACTGACTCCGTCTGGATCCACGAGGTGTCGATGGGCGTTGTTGCTGCCCACAAGGGACTGACTAGAGCAATGACCTAGACCACAAGTCTGTTGAGAGGCATCGTATCCTTGAATCACGCCCATCAGAGACTTGTGGTACCAGCAACATCTGGAGAGGTTCCATCGTGAGGTCTGTTCTTCGGACCGCCCCCGAGCGGAAATTCCGATAGTCCAGACATGGAAATACTCGTGTTTGTAATCCAGATCATCATTGGTTTCCAATGCACTTGCTTGTTCAAGTAAGAAATGCTGAGATTGCCAATCTCAATGGTCTGTTCGCACGTCTTGCTTTGCTGATTAGCATGTTTGATGGATGCATACCAATGAGCACGCTTTCGGAGCAAGTGACAGACATCGAATCTGCGACTCAAGGGCAAAAGTATCAGCAAGCACGTCTTTCTCTCGCTGTTCCTTCCGTGTACGATAGGTAAATCACGGTATTCTGTATACCTTCCTATTCCTTTCAAACCTTGAATAGAGAGATCGTGGTGCAACCCATCAAAAGCCAGAATCACGCCTCCCAGACTCGACAACTCTAATGTGGTGGATCGATGTAGGCCGTGCAAAGTCCGTTCCCTTGCTCCTGATTGGTAACTCAATATCGAAGTGTGTTTGTGGGTAGAAGTGTGTCCGCGCAAGAGGTGTGGCAGCTGGGAAGTCTGAGTCGGGCGTCATAGGGCAGTCAGATCACTGACATCGAATATTCGATGTCAGTCACTCTTCCCGTCCGTCGCCAAGAATACTTTATTTGCCAGGTCAAACGCTAGTTCGGCCATGTGTGGGCAGAAAGCCAAACAAGTGAACATGCTTCTTGAGAGAACCTTCCTCCGCGAACACTGCTGAGAAGCCGTCACTCGCCCTTCCTTCCGTAAGTCCGCGGCAGAGAAATAATAGACGACGTATAAGGATACGAGGAACCAAGCAGTGAAAGTCAATATGAACCTAGGTTCTGATGATAGCGCAGAAAGACACAACCCTCACGGCCAGAATCCGACAGCCAAGCAACTCTCGCGGCCTTGCCCCGGACATCGTGAGCCTGCGCTGATCTTGTGCACTTCTCGCATGACCGGTGAAGCATGCAGATCGCAAACACGAGCGACTCGAAACAAGAAATGAGAACAGAAAGTTTGCGAGTCAAGCTGAGCGCGATTCACCGCGGTTCTAAGGTTCAGAGGGTGATAGGATCGACAAGCGCTTTAGCAGGAGATCGTCCTCCAAGACTTCCGAACACAGGCGGGACACCTTTAGCGATCGATGGGTTCCGTCACCGCGTGATGAGGCTGAAGTTCTTGAACAGCGATAAGAGTCGCTCATTGGTTGAGCATGTAAACGAGCGGTTCGCGCGAACTGATCGTCGTCCCTGGGGCTCAAGGTCCGAATTTAAACCCAAACAGCACTACACGTCCGTAACTCTCTCGTTACACGATAGTCTCAACTGCAAGATAAAGCGAAAACAGAATAACGCACACGTATTACGTAGATGCAGATTGATGGTGGGTTATAATACGCGATGGAGGATTCTGTCCAACTTTGACAGAATGTTTGGGTGAAGGATTGCGAGGCTCTTGTGGAGGATTGTGAGGATCGTGATGGAGGATGAACCCCGCAGACTCTCAGCTTTGCCGTGTAAGAGGAAGCTACAACGTACTGTGTTAACGTTTCACGACGACGTGATAAACCGGTCATTAGCAGCTCTGCATGCATGCCACCGGTCTGCAACAGTTCCTCGCGTGAACGATCGATGGGAACTGACTGTTGTTGATACACGCAATGACTGACGCGCCGACGGCGGACACGCCGTCCGCATCCTTGCGTTACTGTCGGTCTGTACTGCGAGTCCCCGAAAGATGTTCATCTGATGGAAACCAGGTTGTTCATTGTTCCATGGATTCATGGAGACTTCTCTGGCAAAGGCAAAGCATGTGTCAGCATACTCGCTGTCTAAAGATTGCGCTTTTGGATGCAGTCACTCGTGTCTCTCCACCGCGTACCGACGATGGCCGGAGATGCTCAGCCGCACTCGCGATGATTTGGCTAGCGGATGAGCTGAGTGCGAGCGAATTCCTTCAGGATCACCATGAGTCCCCAGGATGTAGCCGGCGATTCAGCTCAGCTGGGATGTGTGAACACTGGCTCTTCTCATCCCATCTGTCACAATCGTGCTGTGTACAAGACTCGCCAATATGTCCGGTTGCCGATAATATTGTCAGGACGTGACATCTAGATCCTCCGTTGGAGAGTAGTCGAGCGCTCTACAAATACATCTGGCTAAGGCCAAGCTGCCATTTATCCAAGATGATGACCCCTAGTGCAGGGCAGCCGGCATGCCCCAGGAGTTTGCAGTGCAGGACGGAAGGGTCCGGACTTGCCCAAAGCCGACGACCCGGAGCGTCCTTTCGTGTTTAATTCGTAGTGACTGACCGATATCATTAGTGAAATAAGCAAGCGGCTCGTTAGGCTATCGTTTTGGTCATCGTGGGTAGACCGTAAGACGCGCAATCGAACAGCCATCGCGGCGAGCAATGTGCGGCTTCTAAGGGGTATATCCGGACTGGAGTCCGAAAAGCCATAAACAGTTGTTCCATTCGAGGAAGCTAGTAACTGTCCCTCGAATCCTGAGAGATCGAGTGATCAAAGATTGGATCGATCAGCTCGAAATTCATCGAGTAACACAGCCATCTGTATGTATGCGGTGGACAAAGGTGAGTGTTCACGATGTTCGTGTTGGCCGTAGCATGTAGCATGGAGATAATCCCAGCGTGAAGTCCGCCAGACACCACGTCCGAAAATCGAAGCTCACTGGAGATCTGATGCCGAATCCGAACCTATTATTGTCATGTCTTGGCTATTCCAAGCACTGGTCCAGAGCCTGGAACATCTGGACTTGAGTAGCACGTACGAAATAATCCTCGGCTGACTCTGAGTGGAAAGATGGCGTGATGAATGCAATCCGTAATGATTCATGAATCTCTGAGACCAAGTAGTGGAGAAGCGGGCAGTCGCTCCGGCTGCTCGTGCCTAGGCATGACGGTCCTGGATCGTGCCTCACCTAATTCGGGCTGACTTGGCACAACTGCGAAACCGTCCGCAGCACGTGCTTGTTACATCGATCACAATGCACGACGTACTCAGGCATCAGAAGGCTACGGCAAAACCTCATGTCGTACTCGTAGCCTGTGCCCTGATCTCAAGTCTACATCCAGGCGCGATCGCGAACGAGCCGCCAAGGTTTTTGTGTTCTCCACTTTAAGGTTGACCTAAGTGGCTTCCACGTGTAGGGCTGATGATTACAAAGCCGAACTGCCAAGGGTTCAAAATCTCATCGCGCTATCGCTGCAAGGACGAACCGCTCAGTGAAAGTATTTGAGTTGTTCAGCGGTCCAAAACGTAACAGAATCAGTTGCAGATGAACAGAGGGTCTGAGAGGTAGGGGACGGGAAAAGGTTAAAGCTTACTTTAGAAGATCCGATACGCCTGAGTTTATGGGGTCGTGTCAGAGAGAGTAGAGTTCGACTTGCAAGCCGTGAACAGACGCTGTAATATGGCGACCTCGATAGCCAAATTTGGGTGGTAGTGGTCGTGGCTTCGCAATGGTGTGGAAAGCAGTTGAGCCTTAGCGAAAAGCTACAAGTACACCAGGGACCAGGGTATTCTGTTAGTACAACGATGCGAAATTGGAAGAACGAGTTTGGCGAGTTGTACCCCTTGCCCGGCAGTTTGGCGCTGGCCGGCCGCAGGCGGGTAGGGCGTCTATCTTTTATGGAGCTTCGCTTTCGCAAAGGTGCCTCCACTTCCATAATGTTTGCACCAAAAGCAGGCCTTGCGAGAGCTAAACAACGACTAGAGGTGGATATCACTTCAAGGGTGTGTGTACACTCCAGGAGACTGAGAACGGCGCATGAGTCGCCAAATCCAGACCGGCGTCTGTACGTCCACGGAGAGCGCGCATCCATGGACATCGAGTCGAGGGTCGAGACGAGTCAAGACACAAGACTTGTTGCAAACAAAATCTTAACAACCACGTGTACATTGACTTGACACGAAGCGTGAACTTACAGCAGCCCCGCGCAGCGTGACTCGCAACGTACGAACGAGATTTTGCTCGCAAATATCTTCCAATTTTTCATGATGACAGCGGCATGGCGATTGTCCTCCGAGGACCTGATTGCTGCCTGGTTTCATGTGAACGCCCACGCACTTGTCTCAGCCCGCCGCCAATATCTAAATCTCCCACGCGATTTCCACGTGTGGGCGCGGGTGAATATGTATTTGGAACTCAGCTCTCTTGTTGAGAGACACGAGCCTGCATTCGAGTAGGCCAATATCCTTTGGGTCATGCTCAGTGACTACGAACAGCGACAAAGGTGAAACGCTCGCGTCATTGAAGGTTCTCATTCTCGTCTGTACTTGCTCGTGCCTGATGTACAATTCATGAACTAAGTTCTACCTCAATGTCAGTGCAGTGCCTTGGGCCTACCGATGTTTCTTCCTATCAGCACCTAAGGGGCCTCGTTGTAACATCGCTCCATCTGAAGATGACATCGGACGATGTATGGTCTAACTGTATCCCGCTGTCTTCATCTGGATTGGACGTCCATCGCGCCTACGAGCAGGTGCGCTTGTCCAATATCTTGTCTAAGTTAGATCTGTTGATGGAAAAAAGATGATCGGCCTGATGATCCGGGTATCAAATCTCAAGTCCTATGGCTTGCCGCCCCGAATCTCGTTGATTGCGGAGTCAAGGTCTGAGTTGGAACCAAGATTTGTACACCTCGTATCATGGCGATCAATGACCCCCCAGCCTTCAATTCTGACTGCTTGCTGCCACTTGGGAGCCGGGACTTAGAACTCCTCGTCGCTGCCGAACTCGTCAATGACGTCAAAATCGCCGACCTCAACTCTCCCAGGGCGTACGATGACACCGCAGTTGACGCCGCATTGAAAGTAGCGGGTACCTTTCACAATGCCATCGTTCTTGCCAGTAGGTTCGTCCAATGCAATACCAACCCAAGCGCCAATACCAGGAATCTCAGGAACGGGTCCAATGAATTTGACGGTTCCGCGACGTTCAACTGAGCTCTCGCTTTGATTCGCAGCCAGGAGACGGCAACGTGCGTCCAATTTGATCCCTGAATTCAACTGTAAGCAAATCTTTGTCCAAGTGCATCTTCTCAATGTTCGGGTAGACGAAATACCTCTCTCTTCGATCTCCCTGTCAACACCAGCGACCTTCTGCTGCTCTATGCTTGGGGCATTAGGATCGAATCGGCCTAGCTGATGTGTCTTCTTCCAGTGCAATACGCTGTCAGTCCGGCTCTCGTACTCGTCCGGCGGCATTTCGTATTTTTCGACTGCCGAGACATCTGTGTAGTTGGCACGAAGTCCTGCTGGACGAGTGTCTGCAACCTTGACAAATCGTCAGTAAAGATCAACATTGTTGTGAGTAGGTGTAAGTGTATGATCCTGTCATAGCTAGCGACTCCAGGTTCGTCGGCCTTCTCCGGCGATCATATCCAATGAAGCACCATACGGAAAGGGCCCGGAGTCGAGACCGTCTTGGTATGTATGCCAGCATCGAACCGGTTCAGTACCGTGCAAGTAGGGTCAGACGCTCTCCTATGCAGAGCACATGAGGGTGGGTCTGTCTAGCTACTGATCCTGACGAGCGAAAACTTGAACGTTCTAGGGGATGATGAGATGTCGGCGCAAGACTAAACACGACGGAGGTCCACCGGGCTGCAGGGCGCACGGCCGGAGGAGATGCCAGTCATGACAAGACTTCTCGATACATGTGATGGAACAGTGGAATTGAAACTTACGTGGAGTTCTGCATAGCTCTGCAAAGTGAATGCGCCTAGTTGGGTGTTCTCTTGATCAACAGTCTGCAGGTTCTGGTCAGGCCAAGAAGCAACTCTCAGGATCAGCCTCTGCGAAGAGACCGGGACGCCAGTGATGGATTCCAAGCGTCCCTTCAATTGAGCTATGGTCCAAGCAGGCGAGATGCGTCGCTCAGATCGAGCGTTTTCTGAAATGATCAGAAGGGGTACATCTGCCGTTGTTGTCATCTTCTCCGAGCTGGATTGGCGTCTTAGGTTTGAGCCGACGTGAACGGATCCCGGACGTGGTGCTGACAGCGAACACTTGGAGCAGAGTCCGATGGCGATGTTGCTGCGGAAGAGACTGCCGGGATTCAATAAGCGAAGCTGCGAAAGCGAGACAGCACCGATGGAGAATGGGCTGCGCACTAAGTAGCTAACGGACGTTGGGGAAATCAAGTCGATGAGATTTAACAATGAGTCTCGAATGACTCTGCTTCGGATTGCGATGTGCTGGTGTTGGATGCAGCGACTGTTGCTTCAGGGCTTTGACCGCTTAGGCGAAAATTCAACCTTGGCGGCTTCGAGATGGCACTATTCCCGTTCATGTCCATTGAAACAATGAGGTTGGTTCTCCGCGCGATCAGAAGGCCAATTCGACTAAGTCCCTCCATCGTACTGGCAGCTCTCTTTTTTACTCGAACAAGCCTAGTCGGACGAGTTCTAAGTATCGAAAACGGGACCCGCTGTCAATTGGATAAGCATAACTATCTGGCTAGACCCTTCCTCCTTCCCCTGAGAGAAGAGATGAACACTGTATGCGTAATGCTTCAGTCATCTAAGATTTCTGCTGTTCAATGTCAACACCAACATCAATATGTGAATTTCAGAGCTGGCGTGCTGTGCTTGATCCTGTTTGAGAAGGACGGAGCTTCCACGAGCCGAAACATCTCGGAAGTCTGTGCCAAGGCAGATGCACTGAACAGCGGCCCCGTGCTTTTGAATCCAGATTGTATGCCAGTCATGACTTGCATCGAACACATGCATTCTATATTAACTGTGGTCTGCAAGGCTGCAAGCGCTTCACACCGCTAGAAAACCTGCATCAAGTATCTAGCAGCCAAACAGCTTTATTCAACACGCTCGCCTGCCACAGGTACACACTGTGCTCCTTGTCATTTGGCTTGAGTGTCCGTCACGGACTGCTGCCCATCCGAGCCGAGGACAAAATCAGTGCGTCACAGAGCTGAGCACGGAGTAGGCAGCGATTTCTTTTTTCTTTCATGAGCCTGTCTACAGCTGCCATCGACCGCTACAAACGCTCGCAATATCTCCCGATACAAGCTCTTGGTGTTAGGGTGAGACCCTAATGGGACGTGGCTCGGCTACAATTGTCTCTGGTCTGACATGCAGAATGACAAAGCCCCGCAGATCATGGTTCGTCTTGAACCTCGACCCCTGTGGTTTTTGTGGCTTCCTGCGGCTCCCATCACACTGCGCTCACCGCACATGGGCAAGTGCATGGATTTCAACACCGTGAGGACAAAACAACCCTCTTGAGCATAGTGTTGAGTCCGCGCATAACTGTTCATATTGCCGGCAACATGGAACTGGTGCGAAAAAGACGTTGAGACAAGCTGTGCAGATTATCCACTTGCAAGAACGTTTCGCCGCATCGCATGCACGATTCAGAGGAGCCTCAAGGGCCGCAGGAAAGCAAAAGCAAATCACTCCTCGTCTCGGCGCATGAGCTGGAGTGTATCCTCGGTCAGCCGTTCGCCAGTGGCTCCAGCGCTAAGCCCTGGCTCCCAATCCTTCAGTCGAGTGCATGTCGTGGCGCAACTGTCCTGTCACGACTCGTGCGTTCAATAGTCGCCAATGAGCACCGGTCCG
>Ga0268250_10000296_pt1 | contig 24287 bp, 31 predicted proteins | sample AgamicAsSfe_FD_200448 | JGI IMG/M metagenome (GOLD analysis project Ga0268250, IMG submission 200448) | Agave microbial communities from Guanajuato, Mexico - As.Sf.e (v2) (version 2) | ecosystem: Host-associated > Plants > Phyllosphere > Phylloplane/Leaf | place: Guanajuato, Mexico | collected...
GGTTAGTGTTTGAAACGCCAGGAGCAGAAGACGCGTACCCTTGAGTGTCAGACGCTTGCGCTTGTGGTCGTCGAACAGTTCTGGCGCCTTTCGCTTGACCGTCTCGTCGCTATGTGTCTTCGCCCTGTGCACCTTCATGACCTTGCCGTACATCTCGAACCCGTTCATCTCCTCTACCGCCTCCAGCGCGGCCTTTTCGCTGTCGAAGACAATGAACGCCTGGCCCTTGCGCTTCAGACTGCTCTTCGCGATAACATCGAGAATCGGACCGTAGTATTGGAAGACTCGAGTCAAGGCTTGCTTCATGGTATCGATCTTAACGCGCTCCTCGAGGTTGTTGACCTAATGCTGTCAGCAATAGCACCGCCGAGTGCAATGCGAGTGCGCTGCTGGCGCCCTCATGTTCAACTCACATAGATTCTGTGGTTCTCCATTAGCATCAAGGGGACCTACCTTTTGGGCATGATCTTGCACTTACGTTTCAATGGGCACTGGGTATTTGCTGGGGTCTACGAGACCGCCGCCCATTACTACGCCCTCCATCTTGTCCGCCATCTTGAAGCGACTGTTGTGTGTGGAGTGGGGTTGTACGGCGTCGTCTCACCTAGCGGGTGAAAGCTATCGGGAGCTCGAATTCGAGATCCGCGCCAAGCACGCTAGGCTGCGTCCCCACGTGACGGCGAGCACAGCACTCCGGGGCTGCCATTTGCACCAAGTGTCTCGCCCTTGCCATCTTCCCAAAACGACAGGAGCCATGGGTATTGGCTCGCAAGATAATACAAGAACCGTAGTCCCCCGGCTGACCTGTGCGCCATGGACAACTGTTTAGGCATGATCTGGGCTGTTCTTCTATCGATGCAATGTTTCTTTTGTATCGCCAATAGTTTTCGCGTCTATTTTCCTTTGCTGCTACGCGTGGTCTGGCCGCTTGCATTTCTCAGCGAGCACTGACGTCAGCATATGTTTAAGGGCTCGTGCGGAAACTTCTTCAGAAGCCTTTCAAGTGAGCTGGACCATCCATCTTGCATTTGTTTATGGTTCCGATCCGAAGTTCTGTCAGCACACTATAAACTCTCAGAGTCATCTCAACAATGTCCCCACCAAGAGGGCTGCGATGGCGGTCACACCCATTGTTCATCGTCTTCACAGTGGGCATGGGCGCATTCGTGGATCTGTTCCTGTATGGGCTTATTGTACCGGTACTTCCATTTCTGCTTAAGGACCGTATCAATCTTCCAGATTCGCAGATTCAAAGCACTATATCAAACCTTCTGGCAGTCTATGCGGCCGCTTCCTGTGCAGCGTCTCCCATTGCTGGTATCCTAGCCGACAAATGGTCCTCGTCTCGACAGCTGCCGTTTCTCCTTGGGCTTGTACTGCTTCTCCTTTCGACTATCCTTCTCGCTCTCGGACGTAGCGTTGCTGTTCTGGCCATTGCGCGGTTCCTGCAAGGAGCGTCGGGCGGCGTGGTGTGGACTATCGGCATCGCTCTCGTGATCGAGACCGTTGGGAACGAGAATCTAGGCAAGACTATGGGCACCATTTTTAGCTTCATCTCAGTCGCCGGACTGTTCTCGCCCATGGTTGGAGGGCTCCTATATGCCAGGACTGGATACAAAGGCGTCTTCGGCGTTGGCGTAAGCTTGATTGGTATCGACTTTATTTTGAGAGTGCTCGTCGTGGAGAAGAAGGTGGCCGCAAAGTACTCTAGTCCTGATTCACATGCCTCGGAACCAGACGGAAATGACCACGAAGATACAGAACAAACACCTCTTCTACCAAACAGCCACTCTTCGATTGATCGTTATCGCTTGCCCAAACCCACGAATCGCTTTACACGTAACTTTCCTATCCTCATGCTGTTCCGCGATGCTAGTCTCCTGACCGCTATCTGGATCGGCTTCATGCAAGCTCTTCTGCTTGGGTCTTTCGATGCTACCGTGCCGCTGGTAGCTTCAGAGCAGTTTGGCTTCGACAGCTTGAAAGCTGGACTGCTCTTTCTACCGCTTGGCGGTGCGGATTTCTTACTGGGCCCAGTGTTTGGGTGGTGTGTCGACCGCTATGGTACAAAACCAGCAGCCGTCCTTGGATTTTCCTGGTTGATACCAGCGCTCGCACTACTCCGGCTTCCGACTGAATCAGGTATAATCCAGAGGCTAGACAATGGACATCTTATCGCACTCTACTCCGGACTATTAGCGATGAATGGAGTGGGGCTGGCAGCAATTAATAGCCCCAGTTTCGTCGAAGCTGGCAATCTTGTCGAGAAGTATTATAAGGCGAACGAAGACATGTTCGACCAAGCTCCGTACGCACAACTTTACGGCATCAACAGCATGGTATGGAGCGGTGGACTGACTGTAGGCCCATTGCTGGCAGGGAAACTAAGAGAGACGATTGGATATGGAAATATGAACGCGGTGCTTGCTGGTATTTGCGGATGCACAGTGGTTCTGGCGGCACTCTTCATCGGCGGCAGAAGAAAAGATTAGATTCGTGTACAAAGAAGTATGGTTCCTTTGGACGCTATCACCTAATTATGAAACCATGGTATATCCTAGAGTCATTTGCGGTACTCTGTATTGGTTGACACTCAAACAAACCTGATAGACACCTTCAGGCTATGATTACTCGAGTACAATCACTCGAAAAGAGCTGTCTCATGAATAGTACATCGGTCAAGGCTACTCTGCAATATCAGACATTGAGATATATGGTTTGGCTGCTCTTTTGCTTTCCAAAGGCTTAGAGGTGATTTCAAAGCTCGTCGGTTTATCTTAGGTTAATGTTGTAGTCGGCTGGGTGTTATTGCTCCATAGAGTGGAGGAGTAGGGTAATAGTTTTCCAATCCTACTATTCACCATGTCTTACTATGACTTTTTCATAGTAATAGTGGAATTGAACAGAGCTAGCCTATACACTCGCCCAGTTTTGGTGTCCCAGATATGATTGGGCTAAGATCGTTTGTTGCGAAATGCACTGAACGAGTTCCTGTGGGGTTCCCATACAGTTCGCTTTGTTTGTCTGCTGCTCTTAGAATACAGGACGTCATGGTATGTCGGCAAACGCGGAATCAATGTCTCCTAAGAAGATTGCCGGATTGTCGAGACTATCCCACATCGAATCCCCAAAAGCGAAAGTATCTGTTGAGAATTCTGCTGGAACTTGCAGTGGCGTTGGAAGAGCTCTACGCGACTCCTGAGTTTCGTCCGCTTCGATAGTTGTACACCCAGGCGGAGGCTGATTGACGGTCGGTGCATTCGGATCAACAGGCAAGAACTTGGTATCGTAGAATGACTTCGCCCACTTTGTCTTAGCAGACCACTTCGCAAACGCCTCATTGTTCAGGACCAGACCATCAGGACGAGATGTCGACACAGCATCGTAGCGTTGCGAGGCCTTTTCCAAAAGCGACGAGAAGTCAATAAACGATCTCAGAGCTTTTACGTCCCATCCGTCCATCTCGATCAAACTCGCTCGGACAAGCACAACGAAGATGTACGCAAACTGCGCAAAAACGCCGAAAGGGACGAGAGGATAGTGTTCGACAGGCAGCTCCAGGTATATATCTGTGTACCTTTTCGCAGCGTCCATGCAGTGCCACATGCCGTCTAATCGCTGCCTTAGGTCCGTCTCTTTGACTGTATGACTGGCTAAATTCCCAAATGAGCGTTCCCAGACGGCAGTTCGGGTACAAGCCTGCTGCAAACGCAGCACTATCGCTAACATCCCGTTTGCGGATGCTAGTTCAATGTTGTCTAGATCGCTGAGGAACGACTTGGCGTAAAAGCTCACTGGTGCATGATCGCATTCTGTGCCCATGGCTTCCTGCATGATGCGCTGACTCTGCGCTAATTGTACAAGTAAAAGGTCGCTTTCATATTCTTTAGCTTGCGTCAATGCTTCAGCACACTTCGTAAGCCAAGGAGACCAATGTAGAGTGTCGATTTTCCGGAACGATGTGAGAATCTGTGAAGTTAGATAGAATGTTCCAAGCACTGCGCGTCTCTCGTCATTTGTTACGACTTTCGCCGGTTGTGGTACGCCATGCGCCTGTGAGGCTGCCATCAAAGCCACCTTTTCACAGAATCCTGGCGCACGGTCGATTTCTAGATCATGGGTGAGCGCCATGGTAAGATGCAGGAGTACTGTGTGGCTTGGCGGTGCGAATAGATGTGGGTTATACCAATTGCCGAACACTAACATGCCTAGAGTATCGATTACAGAGTCAGTATATGTCTCATACGCAGTATGTGGGAGTATTTACCCTGAAGCAGATCTAGCGACTTCTCGCCATTGATCAACATCCTCTCGGAGACTTGTCGCATGAGATCCTTCACCATGCGCTGTTGAATTGCCGTGTCATGAAAGAAAGCTACCGTCTCGATAGCCTTTAAGAGAAACGGCTTGCTACCGGCCAAGTTAGAAGCATTGATGCCACTCGGAATCACCACAAAAGGCATGTGAGGCGCCATAAGCCTCCGGTAGCGATCGAGCAAGACGTCGGTATGTGTCGCGTTCATCCCCGTTGATACGTGTTCGGGATTTACTGTCTCGAGTGTTGGGTCATGAGCAGAGGCCAAAAAGTCGTTAGATCTTGTAGTGTTTGGCGTTATGACCAGTGGTGTTGGATACATATCATCGCTCTCCTGATGTAACCCGTTCATTTGCTGTGATATAGGGCTCCGCGAATTCGATTCTGCCGATATCTCTTGTGCTTGTTTGATGGCCAACGCCTGAGCTATGTCTGCGAGCTTTGTTTCAAGATTTTGCAATTGAGCAGATCGTCTGCTAGCAACTCAGCATCCTAATCTACAGTGGAAACATGGCTCAAGCTTGACTTACGTGGTTTTTCTTGCCTTGCGTTTGCGCTTCACTGGCTCCCGAATCTGGCAGGTCTTGTGCAATCGTGTACATCTAAGGACACACTGAATTAGTCGACTTATCCCCTGTGCGTTTTGCAGATTGATTTCTCGTGCTATTCAACCAGCTGTAATGCGGTCACTGACCTCTCGCAATCGCCGTTTCCTGGGCGCCTTATGCATTTGCTCTTAGCCTTCGCACAGACTGTGCATGATCCATGATGTGCATGAATAGTGTTCTGCGAAGTGACTGTTGCGTCTTCTAGTTCTTCATTCGATGAATCCATAGCGACTGAGGTGTCGTAATAGCAGGTTGGCACTTTTTGGGAGGCAACAATGATGATGAGGAATAACAGACTAGATGGAACTAGGTAAAGCGACGGATGTATCTGCCCGTCCGTCTAAACTCCGAAATCTCCAACATGACCTTTACGGCGCAAAGTTCAACCGTTCAGTAGGTCCTCGTGTGCGCCTCCGTATCGTTTACCTGCTACGGGAAAGGTCTGTTGTGCCTTGTAAAGGTCCTCCATATCTTTGTCGGTCAATTCTGATAGTCTGCTGTTCATGATGGCACGCTCGATATTGGTGGATCCAGGAATAGGAATCGCCCCTTGACGCGCTACCCAAGCGATAGCGACCTGCGATGTCTTGAGGCCTTTGCGATGGGCGACCTTCTCAACGGCTTCGACAAGTTTGTAGTTTTGATCGAAAACTTCAGGCTTGAAGCGGTCGAACATCTGAATTCGAAAGTCATTTGGCGACAGATCATCGATCTTTTTGAAATTGCCCGTAAGCCAGCCTCGTCCGACCGGACTGTACGCGATGACAGGGATGCCGACTAGGATTTTGTTATCAATGTCGATCTTCCAATGAGTTCAGCGCGCATCGACTTACGTTCATGGCATGTCTCCATAATGCCATTGTGGAGCGGATCGGGTGTAAACAAACTCAACTCAATCTCTACGGATGCGATGGGATGCACGGCGTGAGCTTTGCGAATGGTACTCGCGTTGACCTCGGACAGGCCAATACCGCGAATCTTGCCCTCTTCTACCAGCTCAGCCAAGGCTTTGATAGAAGTCTCAATGGGCGTGCGGGGATCGACACGGGCTAGAATGTCCTTAGCTAACAATCTCATGAGCCTTTAGAGTCCTCATACCCATCTCGAATATGTCAATCGCCTTTGCGCCTCCCAACCCTTTGAGAGCTTGTTCTACAGATGCGCGAATAGCCTCCGGACTTCCTGCTGGTCCGGTGTAACGGTCGTAGGCACCTTTGATGTTGAGGACAACCTTTTCAGCATCCTGGGGGTACTTCTCGAAGTAGTATCGCAGCAAGTGTACCGAGTTTGATTCTGGCGTGCCATAGTGAAGCCCTCCATTCCAAAGGTTGGCACCCTGGTCCAATGCCTTTTTCAGTAGGCTAGTTTGATGCTCGCGCTCAAACTGGGGGAACGGAGGAGGGAAAGTCAAGCCTGAGGAGTCTATTAGGAGTAGTTCTCTTCCGTTTTGTGCATGACAGCGTACCCATCATTCCAAATCCGATGGGGCCTACAGGTTTGCCACACACACATGAGGCTGCTACTCTTCCGATGCTCATGATGGAGGGTTTATTACAAAGAAAGCACTCTCAGTTAGAAAGCTCAGCAATGAGAACGAAGATTTGATTGCGATCGATGATGCGGTTAGTAGAAGCGACTGCTACGCTCTTATAGCTTCATCCTGAGCGGTACTGCGAGCGAACATACCGTCCGCTCCCGCACGTCAAGCATGCTTCGTTCGGCGCTACGATACATCTTTAGAAGAGTGTGAAATAAAAGCTATTGTTCCGTTCCCGGTTGCACGGTCGCATGGCTTCACGGTATTGAGAAGAAATGAATTAGGGAGAAGCGCGGTAGCAGTTCACTGGGCCGTCGGTACTTCGGGCGCTGTTCCAATCTCCGCTCCCGTTCGAACGGCGGCTCGGCACCCAAACTCAACAGCACATAACAAGAACAGGCCAAAGCCTCTCTCATAAACTGATACCCAAGAATCAGACCGACAATGACTTCTGGTCCCTTTCGTATACCATAATCCTCAACACTACACTCGTAGAATCGTTATCCGCCTTCAGTACATGGTCTTCCAAATGAATGAAACCTAAATGCTGGTATAGTGGAAATCCCATGGGACTTGCCTCAAGCCCGACATCGAAGCCAGCAGTCATGGCTTGATCGATACCCCATTGAGTGAGCGCAGTACCTGCGCCTCGCCGACGATAGTCTGGATGGGTCGCGAGCAGAGATAGGTAGAAGTTCTGGGGGTATGTCTTTTCCCAATACTTTGAGTGCGTGTAGTTCATCCCTTTCTCAAACGCCCCCAGTCGATTCACATCGGCATCGCGCCGCGGAAACTCCTGGCGTATGGCCCAGTTCTCTAGCTTGGTGACACAACCTATAGCTACTCAGCGGCATCCAGATTAGGGTTCACGCATGAATGCTCACGGTGTATCGTCTCCAACGAGCAATTATTGTACAGACTGGTTAGAGCCTGTGTCGCCGTTTTCTTCTCATTCCTCTCCCAGATTGCGAAAGCGAATATTGTCGCTACTGCTTCTCCACGATCTTCGCTTTTCTTATCCAATGACGCGACTTCTTCAGCTACGAGGAACGTGATGTTTGGGGTATACAAGTAAGTCTTGAATACTTGCAGCCAGAAAAAGTAGTTGTCATCAGGATATTGTTGCCTGTACCTGTAAAGCCACACGAATGCTGGGTCGTCAGGTAAGCTGGCGAGGCCGACTGTTGTAACGCGTGGCAGATCGCGGAGTTCTGCTTGCCTGACCCTGAATTGCGACATGCTGTTCGAAGAGCAACGAGGCGAACGGCCGCCTAAGGTGGTGCTGACCACTCCATTTAACATTAAGCAAAAGGGACTTGGAATAAGCCACCTGTAAGTAGGATTCTCTGCCCTTGGCCTGATGTAGAAGGCGCAGCTGTATCGAATGGCAGGACCTGTACGTGAGCAAGGGGGCGGTTGGTTATCAGCCGTCAGCGCATGCACGGGTTATCTGGCATTATGTGGATTGAGCATGTTCGCTCCACGGTAAAAGAAAATGTGCATCTGAGCCTGCTGGTGGCTCGAAATTGGTAGTAAAGTCATGTTCGCTCTTCCACGTGATATCTTATTGCGCGCTCGCACTATAGATCACAGGCGGGTCTGGTGGTTGGCAAGTGCCTAGGCCAGGTGGTAGCCAAGTAACACGCTAGGCTGTCTCATTTCCGCAGCTGCGCAGGTGCCTCCGCGCCCGCCCACTGTTCTAGCTTTGCCGTGCCTTCGTATTCCATCACCTTCGTCTTCATAACATCACCCAGTTTGTTACACTTTTCGCAAAACTATCAGTAGAAACGTATTTTTTTGTGCACTCACACGGCCTGCAGTACCACACAAAACAAACTCTGCGAGATCGCTAGGAAAACCCAATACAACCGACGTTCAGACACGCAAAACGCACCGTAGAAGACTAAGGGATGCAATCCATCTCTCGTATAAGACCTTTGGAGGGTACCGAAGCTCTACCGATCGTACTCAGTGTGCCGACCGATATCGAACAGCTGAAGTTTCTCTGACGAGCGGTTTCGATCTTCACACCCCATCGTATTTATTCGTAAAGTAATCTCGGAGAACACTATCGAGATCGACATCTACGTCTCGAAGCAATCGTATGCTATACGTATTGTGTTGCATCTGGTAGTTGTTCAGCGATGCTCAAGCTCCACAGCGGTTATGGCGACGCTTACTTCAACACAGACGTTGTCTTTGCCGACAACTCTGTTCATGGTGCTCAAGAGCTCGTTTGGGCTGTGTATCCATTTAGCTGGTACCTGTCGGCCAGACGAAACCTCAGTGGGTGATGCGCCGCGTTGGCTGTGAGTAGAAACCGTCATGTATAAATCTGGTCGGAGTTGCAGGTACGAAAGATGACGCTATACTACGATGTATACCGCACAAGAGGTAAGATCGTGATGTTCGAATATAAGCTCAAGGCGTTATGCTGAATTTTTCCTCAACTTCGTCTGACTGGGGGTGGTTAAAGCAGGACTGGAGGGCAACGGGGCGGCTGACGATAGCCTTGGAAGAGGAGGGCGATATGAAATGCCGCCCCCAAGATCTGCCGCAAGCACACCACTCTGATGTGGGAATTTGTCTGCATGTATGCTTCCACGTACAACGCCGTGTGTGTCCGTACGTCTCAGCCCATCCAATAGCGGCGACCTCTGAAGCCGACCAACGCCAGTCTGCGCTAAGTGGCTTTATTAGTCTACATTGCCTACTCAGCCATTCGTCCCTCAAAATTCTCGGCCGCCGTGCAAATGACCTCTACCGGGGTTTCTCACACCCTTTCATAGCATTTTCAGAACAGCACTGACGAACACAGGCTGTGCGTGTAGCGAATACGCCAGGCAATAGCCACTTAATTGAAGCTGTCAAGCAAAGGCACCCTCCTTGCAGAACCAGAACCAATCATCTAACGGATATGGCCCGTGTCGTTGCTACCCTTCGAGGGGCGATTACCGGCTGGTGCAGAGTTCCCGCGCAGTATGCGTGAACTCCTTGGTCGGGTGGGGGCTAAGCGCTTAGCGACTGGATGACTTCGAAGCGGTCAATGAGGCTCTCTGGTGCCGACGAATTGCCTGCTTATATACCGACCAATATTTTTGAGCTTCATTGTCCTACCAGCCGATCCGCATTTGAGGATTGCCCTTGTTATCGTAGTACCAATACCAGCGCATATTCGCCAGAAGCTACGCCTCAGCCCCTTGGGTAACATGGTCTTGTACGATGGACCAGGGGCCGAGACACATTCCGTAGGGGTAAGTTTTCCAGCCTGTCTTGTCAAAGCTATAGAATCACTAAAATAGACAAATAGCGCCAATCAATGGCGACTCGGGAACTACAGCCAGCTCGACTCCTTGCACTTCAGGAAGATGACTGGCATCCCGATCGTGATAACACCCTACGGGTTGGATCAGGTCATGTTTACACATCAGCGAGTGGCATCAGTAGCGCCGTCGAAGATGGAGGTGATTCGCAGCAGCTAGACGATATCGCGGAGAAGAGATTAAGTGGCAAGGGATCAAATGATGTTGACTATGCTGGCGCTCGCTTTCCTAGCGAGAATGATATCGAACGGCCACACTCTCTGCCCGAAGATTTTGATGGAGACCGTCCAGAACCGCTAGGAAAACTTATTCGACGTCACATGCTCATTGCAGCTAGTTCCACGAAATCACAGTTTCTGCCGCTTAGTGACCTTGAAGCTATTGTCACCTACCGCAACATAAGACGAGAGCTCGAGAGGTCAGGAGTCACTTCAGATCTGGACCGGATCGCAGACCAAGTCTGGTCCACCAAAAAGCTCTCTAACGGCACGACCACACGACGGAAGATCTTCGCGATCTTATGCCTTATGGAGAGAGCACAGAACATCCAGGATTTCATTTACGAAGATGTGTTTGACTCTCACCTTCCATTTGAATTTGAGCACAATCAGAATCGGGTGCTCCGTAACAACAAATCACCAGTACCGATTGAACTTTTCATCCGATGGCAAGACAACGATCGCGACAGCTTTCGTAATTACCAAGGGGGGTTTTTAGCGCCTTACCTCAAATTTACGGCAAAGAAGTTGAAGCACTATACGCTACACCATTGCATCGTCTTGCCCTTTTTAGAAAGGGAAACAAAAGGTAATATACCTAGTGATACTGTTGCGACATACTTTTCTGTCGTCTATCGTGTAGAGATACATTCGGCGCATCACGACTACCATTTGATGCCTGTAAGTATTCAGTTGAATAGCACTTTGCCGTGGACAATGCTTATCTCGTTCAGGGAAACTCATCGAAGGCATACTTTGCAGTGAAGCAACTCCAGAAGATCGAGGCAGCCGAGCATAGCCGTCGAAAAGCATACGATCGCGAAGTAGCGGCATACAAGAGGCTGAATTTCATCCAACACAGTCACATCGTCCGCCTTCTTGCAACATATGAGCATCACGATAGGTTACACATGATCTTTCCTTGGGCAGATGGTAATCTTTTCCAGTTTTGGAACGATCACTTTCCGAACATAGGTGATCTTTCCCGAGGCCCAGTTTTGGCGCGGTGGATGATCCGCCAAATCCTCGGGCTGGCCGAAGGTCTCAACTGCATACACAAATCTGACACAAGCTCAGCGTCAGGCGATGTGCTGCCTGAGGATAAGAAGAGGACACACGGTAGGCATGGCGATATCAAGCCGGAAAACATATTGTGGTTTAAGGACACAACAAGAAGGTTCTCCACCGACAATCTTGGCAAACTCACGATATCTGATCTTGGCTCAACCGAGTTTCATGGTACGCTTTCGCGAGAAGTGCAGGCAAGTGCTGCAGGTGGATTTACACCAACGTACAAATCGCCTGAGTTCGATGATAAGAAGCGAGTACAACCCGGGTCTGATATTTGGTCCTTTGGCTGTGTTCTCTTCCAGTTTGTCGTTTGGTATGTGCTCGGCTGGCAGGGTGTGGATGAGTTCTCTAAGCGACGGATGAAAGATTCGATGCTTTCGCCCCAATTGGACAACTTCTTTCATCTCAACGAGAGCACAGGCTCGGCAGAGGTGAAGCAGTCCGTTCGTAAGGTGTGTTGTCACAGCCTGTGCGTTTTGCACGACACTAACATTGAGTAGGAATTCGCAACGCTCCGGGAACATCCTATCGCCAGCGACTTTATTATGGACCTTCTGAACCTCATCGAGTCCGAACTCTTGCTTTTGCACGTTGATCACCGAGCAAGCTCCGGTGATACCGTCACCAAACTTGAGACTATTAAAGCATCTTGCGTTGGCGACCAGCAATATTGCACAGAGAAGACAACCCGAGGGATACAAACAACCCCCATCGGACCCTCTGGCAAGGTCGAAATTCCACTCTCTGACGAGATGAAGCCAAAGTACGCCAATGGTTTGGATCCGAGCGTGTGCCTTGTGTCTTCGGCCAACACTAAGCAAAATCTTGCAGCGTCAGGAGCTGAAGAAGACAAAAGTGGGACTGAGGAGGGCGATAGCGATATGAGACTTTCAGCGAACGATTCGGGTGATCAGGCTAAGATAAGCAAAGGCTCCGCAGCCGCAGAAGAGCCCCACGCTGGAGCAAGCACACTGGTAGTTCCGCATGAAGAACCGCAACGACAGCGACGTAATCGTCTCCAGAAAGTGGCATATTGGGTTGATAAACTTTCCTGCTTTCGAAGTTGAGCCTGTGCAAAGGCATTTCCGTTTTCAATTCACTGTGTTAGCGTTACTCGATAGATACCCTACATATAGATCTCACGACGCTCACGCGCCGAAGTAATGTAATACAATCAGCATTTCTCTTCTTCTATAGGTTTTCGGCTTGTGCGACGATGAATGACAAAATAATACCACAATCCAATTGTGAGGGCTGTGAATACAACCGTTACAACGATGTACACCCATAAGTAGCTCGACACCTGAGTCTTGCCGTCGCTTCCAGACCAATCAAAGAATGTCATGGAAAACACAGTCTGTGTCGTAAGATCAGTACGTGTCCTTAACATGTGTGAATCACCTTACTGCAAAAAATGTCCCTGGGAGGAAAACCATGGTAACTAGCGATATCGACTTCATGACCCTCGACTCTCGATTCGTGGCCAAAGCCATCTCCACAGCTGTTTCGCTGTGTGACTGCAAATGTAAGCGGAAGGCTATCAATAGTGGTTGAGCCTATTACCCATTGTGTGGCCATGGCCATACCATCCACGCGCATAGTACAGTCCCTGATTTTCGCGTCGTACTCTTCGCAAATCGTGTTCAGCCTGAGCTCGATCTTCTTTCCCACCTGTCGCATGCGCTGAGAGAATATAGTGTCGCTGTCACCCGGCTGTGTGTACTCAATGGGCGACGAACATATCTGATCGACAACCAGAGTGTCGCTAGTTTCGCTTCTTGCTGCTAACTTGATCTCCGACTCACTGAATCGACGTGAGTCAGTACGATGTCCGACAGGATCATAGAATTCCTTGCCCACATCGACAGCGTGCTTTGACATCTTCTCGTTCTGGACGTTTGTTGTGATCAGAGAGTTTCTGAGGTATGTCATGTCCAGCCAAGTATTACGTTTCTCCTCATGCCGCTTCTCAAGTTCCTCTCGACTCAAGCCTTCCGTGCCAACAGATTCAAAGTCTAGCGCAAAAATTTTGGATTCTACGTCTACTATTTTGGAACTGACTTGTCGTGTATAGCGCAGAAGTTCGAGTTCTGCAAAGATACCTGGCATAAGCAGCGGATGAGAAGCTGCGTCTCCTGTACTGTTCAGGCTTCGCAGCAAAGACCTCTCGATATCGGATGTGCAACCATAAAGGATGGCGTACGTTAATCCCTTTTCTGGATACGAAGTCGCAGAGAGCGCCATATCTGATGGCCATTCTCTTGAAGTGCGGCAGTTGTACACTGGTAATTTCATCGATTAGAAGCTGTTTAGCAAGACGCAGTGAAAGTCGCATACCGTAGGCTGCTTGATCCATTACCACTTTGTCACAACTGAAACTGGGAGATGTAGTCCTCGTGATAGTCTTCGTGATTGAGCCATGAACTCGAAACTTTTGGCATATACTCTTGAAAGTCTTATAAGAGAACGGTAACTTCCGAATATCGGCCTGTTTGGAACTTTGCTTGTGATGCTGCTTTCCTGCCAGTGCAGCGAAGGTTTGAGAGCAACGGAGTCCAATCACTGATTTTTTACTTTCACTATTGTATTTGAGCCATTCCGTATATGACATGGCTTGCGACGTAGGATCGTTGCCAGTGTCTTCACCTACTCGCCTGGCGAGACTATTTCGTCTATCAGAATTGACACTTAATCAGGAAGTGCTCACAGGAATACGTACATCAGCACTAAGCCATGATGGGAATGGTTTTCGTTTGCTTCCTTTTGATGTTAACAGTGACAGCTGGCAATAAGGTGAGACGCTTACATCGCGTAACCACTCAGCCCACTCATCGTCAGTTTCGAGGGACCAGATTTGTAAGTGATACTATAAGCTTCAGTATGAGTCCGTTAAGACAGGGCAAATACACACCCCATTCTCATTCACGATCTTGATGGCTAGTGCTGCCCCTGGCGCATAAGTGAATATTCTCTCTAGGTCTGTACCTTGGTCGCTCAGCCAGGCATTATCGCGGGCCCAGTCCATATCGGTGATAGCCAAGAAGCATTTAGATTTACGAATGCATGCGCGACACGAGTCTTTTGAGGTGTGGGTAGGAGGCGATTAACGCCAGCAGGCCAGGAGGCTAAGGGCGCCTGTCACGGTTGATTCGTTATTACAGAGTGGCGGTGTCTTCACCGGCGTGCAAAATCGCCTTCCTTTTGCCTACGCGCTAGACCATCGGACACGCAGTGCACCCTCAGTACAGTCATTAGGGCAATATTTTGGCCTTTTTTGGTGTGTGTAATGCTTTGTGCAGCGTCCACCGCGTATGTGGTGCGCTGGCGGGGCTTTCGAGGGGCAATCCTTGCCCTGCAATTGTCGTGTGAGTTCCGGACGTCCTAAAATGTCTCAACCTGTAAGCCTCGAACATCGGTACATACTCGTATATTTTGAAGCTACCATCCCGGAAACCTGCAACAAGATATCTCGGCGTTATGGCTGTCATTGCGATCGTCGAAGCGGATTACAACCAGTGTGCGGTCTTGGAGAGGTTTCTTGGTAGCACATTCCCCAAAGGAGGGGCTTCCGTCAAAGTACGCATCTCCTGGTGCTCTACATATCAACACTAACTCTGTGCTTAGCATTCAAGAGGGCTTTTCAGATGCAGAATGCCTCGTAGTCTGAATATGGTGAGCCTTCCTGCTTCATAACCCCAACACCATCTAATGACGGCAGCAAGAGTTGGAAATTCTGATGAACTCAGGCATCTTCGAGCACTATAGAGAAGAGTGATGCTGCGAAACAACATAAGAAAGGCTTAGCATAATACGTTAGGGCGTTACTGCATGATCACTAGCTGGTCGCTTCTCACATTCAGTTCATAGTTTGAGTTAAAGCTGGGCGAAATATCTTGGTTAGACTACCATGCATGATCCTTGTTTCAATCAAGCTATCTACAAGATCATATATTGAAGATCGCTTACCACAGATCTCCAAGTTCACCTGGTGTTTTTGAGCGCAGTGTCTCACCAGTGACCGGTTTGAGCGGCGGGTTTGTCCTTCGAACTACGCCAAGGACTTGATCACTCAGGAGTGCATCAACAAGCACACGTTCTTTAGTCGGAAACTTCTTTTGACATGCCTTTTGGCAGTATTCGTCCGTCTGATCGCAAACTCTTCGATACATTCTGTCAAGCTCAGTATAGAGCTCAACGGACCCGATCCTTTCGCAGTCAGGCGCTATCACAACTAGCATTCTTTCTTCGATCAGGTCCAAAAGATCATGAATGAACTGTGTGCAATACGGATGGTTGTGGAGAAGAACAATCCACTCAGACATAGTCAGTGTAGTCAGCGATTTATACAGGATTGCGACTTACTTCGTGGACCTCTCCTTTTACTGCGATAGCATGCTTTTGATATGCGAGTTCGAGAGTTCCTGGTAGCTGCAGCCTATCTTGCGATACTCTCGATTCTTTCGAAAGTATCTCAAAGAAGATGTCAGTCCCGGTCCCATGAATCCCCGGCGTCGTCCGACGATCTTCGAATTCGTCCAAAAGTCTCTGGCCACCCAGCATCCAGCATACCATTTCCAGAAGAAGACATCCATAAGTCCATATGTCGAATGCTCGAGATACCGTACCACCCTTGAGGTCGCATTCAGGTGGCCTGTATCCAGGAGTTGCAGAGAGGCCTTCCCCAGGAACGTTCGACCGACTCTGGGTGGAGTTGAATTCAGTGAGTCCAAGGTCGGCGATAACAAGAGTGCCCTTCTCGTTTGGTGCTGATGGAGGATACCAGAGGATATTCTCGGCCTTGATGTCGCCGTGGCGACCATACTTTTGCTTCGGCTCCAAGCTATTATTGTATCCAGGGCTGTGAATCGTTTTCAATGCACCAGCCATACCGAGGATCTGCTTCGTCACCCATCGGATAGCATCTAAATCCATTTTCGTCCCGTCGCATGGGTACCTCTGATGCTTCCAGTAGGATTTCAGGTCTCCTTCTGCCCATGGGAACAGCAGACAGTATCTATCATGCACACTAGCCTCAATTGCCCATGTCGCCAATAGTGTGACAATGTGTTGGTTGGGGCGATCATGCAATCGCTGAAGAGCATCCACCTCCTTCTTGAAGCCGAGAGCTTGTTTCGAAAGATCGCCCCTTTCTCTCGGTTTCAATCGCTTCAGTGCAAACCATTCAGTTGTGTCGACCTAGTGACGAAGATTAGCGAGGAGAAAGCATGTTATCAAAAAGGCTCACCGAGGGTAGGACATCCCGAAAAGTATGACATTCAGGATGGAGCTGCACTCTAAACACTTCGCCGAAGCCAGCCTGGGCAACAAATTCTTCGTGTAGTATTGGCAGAATGGCGCTCTTATCGAGGTTCACTGTGTCTCTGCCACGTCCCAATAAGACGGGATTGACTTGGTGCTTGAAAGCCATGAAGTTGTCTCGATCCGCATCTGACCAATGACTGAAGCAGGACAGCACTTCTCCGTTCAGCAAAATTGGGCAATCATCGCCTTTGCTCTGTTGCAACAACGGCAAGCTTTCGTCTGACACCCCCTGTTGAATGCTTTTGTGGATGTCATCATGCTTTGAGAGCATTGTCAAGATAGCAAACACTTTCAGGTGACGTGTGAGAATGGTGTTTGTCAAGTGCTGAAGGTTGCGAGAGACATCGTGGCTTTCCGATAACTGGGCTTTAATACGCTCCTCGGTAATGATGCGCTTTAGGCTTCCCTCCGACCAAAAAAAGGACCCTTCGAAACTTTCAATTCTTGCCCGTCGCAATTCTTTGCTGAGAGTGTGAGAACAATGCTTGACATCTTCATTGATCACATGACATTGGAGAGTACCTGCATCTCTGGCTTGGCGTATCGTGGGGGTGTTTGATGATGCATCGTCAGGCAGTACCAATATTGGAGGCGGGAGACCCCCTGGGAATTTCGGAGAGGACTCGTCGAGGCCCATATCTTGGTTGTACTTCATAGATAGACAGGTTGAACGGCTAGCATGCTGAGTTGGATGCGAGGTGCTACTGCTAGGCCGACGTAAGGTAATCCGTTTCTGCGTCGCTAATGGAGTAAGATCAGTCCTTAGGCTTCAGGAGCATAAAGCACTACCTCTGACGCCCAAGTCGCGGTTTGTTGCCCTTATCACTTTATTAACATGGACAAGGCTGAAATCTCCCGACCAGGCTACGATTCAGCTGACCTTGGGCAGCTCGACCACATCAACATGTACAGCCCATATTGTGGCTTCGTTCGGGCTGAGTAGGCCATTCAGCCTATGAATTTCCAAGGTGGTGTAAGAAGACGTTTTCCCATTGCTGAGATGTTGCATGAGCATGATGGAGGACCTCGACCCAGCCCCGTCTCGCTCACTGATGTGCGCCGTGCAGTACAGGTTGCTTGGAAAACATGCGTCAATCAATGAGTCACCGGCACAGATGAGATTCAGCCAGGATGATCGTCGACCAAATAGTTGCCCTTATCTGTCGGTGAACTGCACATGCATCTGGTATGATTAGGCATCTATCAGACGGAAGCTTTCGGGGAAACAGGAGAGCGAAGTAGGCAAAGCAAACCTTGGAAGTCGTCCGGTGGCTCACGTTGTTTCGTCTCCGTAACTTATACTGCAACAAAGATTTAGAAAAACGGAGAAGGGAAACCTGGAAAGTCAGAGCGCAGGGATCTGGTTAGCACCTATCGGGTCTGTAAGCCTAGAGAATGTCAGTTTTCAACGTCATAACACCGCAAATACTCCTGTTAGGTGCTGACATGTGTCTTGTCGGTATTTACTCTCGATACCTGTTCTCTGTCCAAAATGATTTGTGTATTGTCTGGAATTACGACATGTCTGATGGACTTGTCATTGCAACTCGTCATGACGTCAGTGTCTCCTACGACACGCTTACAGACAACCGATGATCAGTCAAAGTAGCAGAACTGCCAATCAACATGTTTTCTCACCTCTCTGCAGTAACGATGTGTCTTATTACTCGCTTTGTTTTCGTGTGAAGGCACAACAACATAAGATATGAATCAAAATGGTATTGCGTATACTTTGCAGAATCGCAGGGCTGGACGATTTATGAGTAACACCGAATTGTCTGATCAGAACCTCCTGACGAATGAGACAGATCAAGAAACTAAGATGGGGTTGTGTTACGCCTCGGCTGAAAATGAGAATAAGTCGTTTTGTTGTATTGATGCCTTCGTAATGGGATTATATCGTTGCATATACCAATGGTAAGTACTGGCGTGTCATAGCTATGGCACGAGGCAGTATCTTTATTCTCTGCTTGTTTATGTTACGACCTGACTATACGTTAGAAGCGAGTGGAGTAAGAAGGCATCAGAAATGGCTCCTGACAATTGCGAGACAGCACCGAGACAGCTAAGTCATCGCTTGAGCTTGTCAAAGGAGGTGTAGAGATTGCGTGCTGCATGTAAATCAAGATATCGTAGTCGTCCGGGACAGAATATATGTGTTATGTCTCCTCAATCTTCCACATACGACCATAGGACACTGAAAATTAGGCTTCCCGTCCGCTCAGCCATATACAAGCAGTGTACCGGCGGATTAGTAGTTAGGTGGGTGACCACTAGCGAATCCCCGCTGTTGTATGTTTTTGTTTTTGCATATTGTAGTGGAGGTGGAGTGGGTCAAGGTTTCGGTGGCCGAGTACTGGCCGAGTGACAGCTTCGACGATCGACCAAGGATAACATATAGTATACATCCAGTTTTTTTGGAGTCGGAACATCACTCATGTGGTTCAACGCCGTTTTTGTTGCAAAGGTCAAATGTAGTCGTCGACTCAGCATTGGAAACGTCAGTACTGGCATATCATGAATTGTACCTAGCCGTCCAACCACAAGCACTCTAGAATGACAATGTCTGTCCTGCCTCCCTGGTAACAGCAGCCTTGACATTCGCGCTTCCCAGCAGCTCATACTTATAAGGAAAGCTTTGCGCATTGAGCGTACCCAGAGGCGCTGTGTTGGCGCTCTGTCCGCCGAACAGGACGTCCTCAACAACTGCAAATCCATCTTCTGCACTGCTCTCAGTGTAGACCATCTTCTTGCCGCTGTTCTCAAAGACAGTGCTTTGAACTAGAGCTTGCGCGCCCATGCGGGAGTTCACGCCCGTAGACTGCTCGTTGTAGTAGTTGTTGAAGATGTGCGCTGTGCCGAAACGGAGCAGTGGACCGCGACTGTTGACGCGGTAGAAGTGGTTGTTTGCATATGTTACGCGGAGGTGGCCGGTGTCTTCAGCGGCATTCTTGTCGGAGTGACCTACGAGAGTGCCTTTGGACTGTTTCGTGTTAGCCACTGTTCAGCATTGCAGAGTGACGTGAGAATATTGAACTTACATGATTGTGGAAGTAAGTGTTGGAGATGGTGACAAAGTCCGCAGCATGCGAAAGGTCGACCAAGCCGTCATAGGTGTCTTTGCCCACAGACTCATCACCGGAGTAATCGCAATGGTCGACCCATACATTCGTAGAGAGCTGAATGGTAGTGCCATCGCCGTAGGCAGCAGGCACTTTGCTGATCTTCATATTGCGCACGATGACATTTTTCTGGCCTAGAATCGTGAGACCAATGCCAGTGAGGGCTGTAGAGTGTTAGTCAGAGATCAGTGAGGCAGGTGGGCATTTAGGGCATACAGCTTCCAGTCTTCCCGATGATGGTCTTATCCGAGCTAACTTGAACCTTTGCGGCACCACTGATGGCTCCTTGGACGATAATGTTCAAAGGCCCAGTGGAGTTGGCCGCAGCCGAGAGCTGGGGTAAAGTGCTGACAGTGGTAGTAGGGCCGCCTGCTCCGCCTTTGGTGCCTCCATTTGCCATCGCATAGCCAATGTTAGCAGCATCTGTAATGCTAGCTCTCTTCTGCAGGGCCTTTGCCGGTTCTTCCTGGATAGTTGGAGTAGGTGATGCTGTGACTGCGGTCACCGCGAGAAGGACGAGAGATGTAGGGAGTTTCATGACTAGTGATGTTGTGATGTTGTGTATGTTCTGCTGGAGATTACACGAACATACTGAAGTTGCATTATGTATAAACTATCGGCGTTTGAACCGCAATAATTGTTGCTATTCATCTACACGAAGCTGAAAGTGTGGCTTGTTTTCCGACAGCTTCATATCAACGATGAACTCTCTTAGGTGGGATTCGATCGCGAACGGCGCCGCGGGAGCATCCGCATGCACCAGGCACCATGCGTCTCTCCACATGACCAATGTGTGGCTTGATACGGCAGCTCGGACGTGTATTATGGCTATACCCGAGCGTTGGCTGATGTATGCGAAACATCTTGGTCCCGGAGAAACCTCTGGTTGGAGGAAGTCGAAAAGCTCCGATGACCCCAGATTTCTGTTCGCTCAATATCGAGAGGCAGAGTCTGGGGAAGGTGTTGGCTCTAGGAAATTCTGCGGGGAAGGTTCTTCCTTGGTAAATCTTGAATAAATGCATTAGCGGATGAGGCGCATGATTGCAGTCGACGCTGATCCAAGTTGGCTCCCGGCGTCTTCCAAAATGTACTCCGCAAGCGTGCGATACATGGATTCGACACGTCGGAAACCTGAAGGTAGTTGAAAGCATTTTGAGACAAAGTCATTTGGAAATCTGAGGTCGTGTCATGAACTGCGACCTAACTGACCGCGACACCTCTTGTGAACACGACCATGCGTACAGACGCGACCCTGATCCTTAACTCCAACGATGTCTCTGATATCCAGCATTCGTTCCACCGACCATAATGTTTGCATTCCCGTTGGCTACTGCAAATCCTGCGCAACTTCCGTCAGGCCTTGTGCAGCCATCAATGACCGCTAAGATTCCTACCGCCACATCGATGCTACTTAGTGTGTCAGATTGGTTATCACCAAGGGTGGCAGAAGCCGAGCATACCAATAGCTACTCTCGTGGCCTCCTGTTCGACCTATACCAACGACGACAGTGTCGATTCCATGCCAACACAATGCTCTCGCCTCTCTATTCTCAAACTCGCAGGGCGTCCGGCCTAGGCTCCGAAGATAGTGGTAGCAGACGATGAGGTTTTCGACGCTAGTGTAAGCGCTGTCTTCTGGTCCGCATACCAGTTCGTTGTCCGAGGTGGTTATTTGAGCTGTAGAGTATTAGGTGATGTCACATACGAGTACATGGCCCATGAACACGAAGTCTTACCAGTCGAACCTCCCGGCAACGGCAACTCATATAAGTCAGCTGAAGTCAGGTTAAGAGATTCTAGTGACGGAAGCCCTGGACCCGGGATGACTTCAGGTCGATCGTCAGGAATTATAGCCGCATGAATGGTCAACGTCAACAGAAGTGAGACTTGAGAGAACGCCGTGAGAAGCATGATAGGGAACGAAATGCTTTGAGTGTGTCCAAGATTCTCTTTGCCTATTCTAACCGGGAAGAAAGATATATTTGCATGCGGATATTCCTTAATGCAACGTCGCGGTATTCACGAACATCTGCTGTTCGTCGGTTTGTTAATAGCGGCCATTGTTGGTGCTTCCAGTAGACTTCAGGTCCGCTTGCCTATACACGTCGCATACATTAGCTTCGGGAACAGACCGTGCAGACTGGCGTGATCTACCAACCAGTATAACTTAGCATATTTGCTAGAATATTTCTGCAGACTCGTTGGACAACATGATAGACTATGTGTGCCCAAGGTTACAAGCTGTGAGCCCTAGCGGTTGACAACTCATGCGATCACGGGTCGGCACATGCTCGTGCTACAATGCGCAAACCACCTCAAACAGAAGGCCTTCCACAAAAGTCCAATTCATGTCGTGCTATAGGTCTGCTTGTACCTTGCGTGATTGCGGATGGTTGCAGTTGTCGCGAACGGCGTCATGTCGCAGTGGTAACACCGACTCAACTTCCAGGATATCCGCCTGGTCGGGATCTAATCAGGACCTGGCTGGAAGAGATGCGACCGGCTTGTTATGAAATCTAAAATTGATCCAGCATGCGTTCCGGGTATGAATGCGAATGCGGAGTTGGGATCTCCGAGAAATAACCGCGGACGGAGAAATTGGAGATCCTCAGAGAATAATCCAGCATGTCGAAAAGAACACTAAACTCGTTCCTAAAGTCTGGAAAGTAACCGCTACCTGCGAGTATAAAGCGCGTGTTGTTAACTGAAATGAATGTCATCGCGCGATGCAACAGAACACAGATACAATGCATATGCAATATTACCATGTTTCTACCTATCTCTCCCTAACCTCTCCTCGTAGTCATCTACCAGTTCGTATGCCGGCCTGAACTTGGGCTTCGGGGCGCCGTTCTCTCTCTCGGCTTGCGGTACTTGTTGCGTAGACGGTTGGCGCACGAGCTTCGGGTTCGGGTGCGTATCAGTCGTCCCGCCTAACGAGGTGTATCCACGGTCGTATAGAGAACAGTAGGGTATGTTGAGGAAGCGTATAAACTAGATGTGTCAGTAAGCAGGTACGAAGTCGCATAACTCCCACGTACCGTCCATATATCCACGTAGTGCCAGTCTATGACGGGATGTATCCGTACAAAGGCCGGCCACCCTGAGTCTGTTGGGTCGAAATGCTTCAAATGCTCGCCATGCGGATCCGTCCGCCGTGTCCCCACTAATATCGCCTTGACCGACGGAGTGTCTTTTAAGTAGTCGGCAAAGGCCGCTTTCATAGGCTTTGCATATTCCAAAAGGGCCAGCGAGTATATCTTGCTGCTATGCGCGACAAACTCCTCGACCTCGGGAAAGGGATGCGCGTCTTGTATGTATACGCACTGCACCGCGGTCTCGATGCTGGACGAGGGATTCGACGTCTGCGTCAGGCCCCGTCTGTGCATGGCGCAGAGGTATAGCACGAGAAGGACGAGGCAGTCTTTGCCGCCATTATACGATAGGGAGAGCTCTGGCAGACTACATAGCTGTTAGTCCCCAGCTGCCGCACCGCCCCGCAGTGTAGTCACCAACCTGTACTTGTCCAGTGCCTCCCCTATGACGCTCAGCGACGTGCGCGTCTGCTCCTGCACATTCTTGACGCGCTCTGATACATCCTTGGCGTCGAGAAACGTAGCTATGCGGTCATTGATGCGCGTGCATAGCTCGTGGAAGGGCAGCGGGGTATCGGAGACGAGGGGATCTGAAAATCCAGAGGCGGTGTTCATTGCAATAAAGGTACGCTAATCACGACATCAGATGCAGATGCATGCGATTACGGTAAGGGCAGGTATGGTGTCGACGATTGGTCGTACGGGCGTGCTGGTTCATGCCATGATGCATGTGTCGGCCATGCCAGGAGAGGCGAACAGGTGGAGGTAGCCTGTGCTCCTATCGATAAGGCTGGTCCTCGGCACGTCTCGATGCGGCAAGGCGGCGCTGCCCTCACCTGGCCACTCAGACATGCGGGAGTAAGCATCACGACCACCGTCGGCCAGGACTCCACCACGAGATGCACTATGGGTGAAATTCGGTCCTCAGCCTCGCGTCGAGCTTGACAAGCAGATCTAGCCAAGTGCATTACACCGAACTCGCGCATCTATGATGGTCTGATTCGCCGCTCTTCGGCCCTCGCCCCAGACCCTGAAGTGCACTAAAATATTGCGTGCTTTCGGCACGCGTTGTCATGACCTCTTAAAGGGAATTTTTCCATTGCCGTTGCCGCTGACTATGAGGACTGTCGCCGACGGTCCGAACTATTACTACTCCTCGTCTCCCCCGTAGACATTTCCTTACTGTTACCGTCAACCCTGAATTTGCAGTCAATATGGGGTCCATCTCGACTGCAGGAGAGGCCGGTATGTCCCCGCAACCATTCGCCCCGCCATTGCCTCTACCCCAGCACGTCGTTGCACCAGAGCAATTGGGGGGTCCAAAGTCACATATACTGACTTTTGTATTGTCTAGTGGCCCGAATTGCCCACTTGGCCTCCGACGTGATTGTGTCGGTCGTCCCTTCCTTCGAGGCCGAATCTGAGTTCTCCGAGCCTCTGCGAGGACTACAGAAGCACAACGCGCCTAGCGTTGTTTGCAAGACACAGCCAGAGGTATGTCTGCATGATTTGGGCGTGTCTGACGCAATCGTACTAACTTTCTCCCCAGATCCTCACAGTCCGCCAAAATGCGGATCCCCTTCTCTCTGTTTTCCAGCCCATCCGCGCGGGCAAGCTCACCAGCGTCACCACAACCTCTTCCATCCTTGTAAAGTCGATACCACACCTATACCTGT
>Ga0268250_10000297_pt1 | contig 24136 bp, 21 predicted proteins | sample AgamicAsSfe_FD_200448 | JGI IMG/M metagenome (GOLD analysis project Ga0268250, IMG submission 200448) | Agave microbial communities from Guanajuato, Mexico - As.Sf.e (v2) (version 2) | ecosystem: Host-associated > Plants > Phyllosphere > Phylloplane/Leaf | place: Guanajuato, Mexico | collected...
GAGGAGGAGGCACAAGAGAAGGTCAAGAAGACCAAGGACAACAAGACAAAGGCAAAGAGCAACAAGTCGCAGGCTTCTTCGCTCGAGGCAAGCAGCGCCGCATACACCGGAGGCACCTTCAAGAGCAACATGTTCAAGCTGCAGGTCGACCAGATGCTGGCCAACCTTCGCCCGAGACAAGGAAAGAGAGAGGCTACGGCCGCCGACGCCCTGCACAAGATCAAGAAGCAAATCGACGCCATCCCCAACAGAGAAGCTCTCCCTCTGCTCCAAGCCGAACGAGACATGATCAAGAAGTCAAAGGTCGCCATTCCCTTCCCCGAGCCTCGCCCTGCCCATGACGCCAAATACAAGCTGGCCTACGAGAAGCCTCAGAACGTGAACGTTGTCGGCAGCTTCCCCCTCAAGCTGTCTCTTCGCGACCGCCAGGCCCCTCTGTCCATTGACATGCTCGTCACAATGCCCAAGTCGCTGTTCCAGGAGAAGGATTACCTCAACCACCGCTACTTCTACAAGCGTGCTTTCTATCTCGCCTGCATTGCTGCTGCTCTTCAGTCATCGCTCAAGACCTTCACCTTCCACTTCGTCAACTTCCGCAACAACCCTCTCCACCCCGTTCTGCTGGTTCAGCCCAAAGAGGCGACCTCCGAAAACAACTGGCGCATCAACATCATCCCCGGCCTTCCCGAGGGTACCTTTGCCGACAACAAACTGCTGCCGAGCAAGAACTGTGTACGCCCAGCTCAGTCCGCCGACGATGAGCAGACCCAGGACTTGCCCGCTACACCCTTCTACAACGCTGCTGTCCAGGCCGATACTCACATCACTTCCTACCTGAAGTTGCTACACGCCTCCTCTACTGTTTGTGAAGGATACACGGATGCTTGCATGTTGGGTCGTGTCTGGCTGAGACAGCGTGGCCTTGGCTCCGACACTAACAAGGGTGGATTCGGTAACTTTGAATGGGCTGCAACCATGGCAAACCTGCTCAGAACTGGCGCCGGTTCAGGCAAGCCTGTCTTGTCGAGCGGCTACAGCAGCTACCAACTGTTCAAGGCCACTCTCCAATACATTGCCGTCAAGGATCTCGCAAAGGAACCTGCTCTGCTCGATACTGCTGGTCTCGCCCTAACGTCAGAGGACGGTCAGCCCATTTTCTACGACGGTCCTCGTGGACAGAACATTCTCTACAAGATGACTTCATGGTCCTACCAGCACCTCCGTGCCGAGGCACGCACCACCCTCAAGATGCTCGGTGATAACCTCTTTGACCAGTTCGACTCTGCTTTCATTCTCCGCTCCGACAACATCCTCAAGAGATATGATTTGGCTGTCCGTGTCCCTTGCTCTGCCCTCACTTCCGACGTCGCCGAGGACCGCCAGATCACTCAGAGATACTCCAAGATTCACAACGTCTTCAGTCAAGGTTTGGGTGATCGTGCCACTCAAGTCGTGATTCAATCTCCTGACCACGAGTCTTGGGGACTTGGATCTGCTAGACCCAACATGGACCGCAAGGGCGAGCTGCTGGTAGCTGTCAATCTTGATTCTGCCAACGCTTCTCGTGCTGTCGACCATGGCCCGGCTGCCGAACAGAAGAAAGAGGCCGCTGCCTTCCGCAAGTTCTGGGGTGAGAAGGCTGAATTGCGTAGATTCAGAGATGGAAGCATCTTGGAGAGTTTGGTCTGGGCTACCAACAGCGGCATGTCCATCATTCAGCAGATTTTGACGTTCCTGCTATACCGTCACTTCGGACAAGATGCAGCCGCAAGTGCTGTCTTCTCTGGCGATGAGTGTGCCAAACTTATCAAACAGAGTAATGGTCTCTCTGCTTTCCAACCTCTGATGGAGGCCTTCAAGACTTTGGAGAGTGATATTCGTGGCATGGACGACTTGCCTCTTACTATTCGTTCCATTCTGGCCGCCGACTCACAACTTCGCTACTCTTCAGTGGAACCTCTCATGTCTTCTCAGCAACAGATGAAGCGCCCTGCCGATGTTGTTCTCCAGTTCGAAGGTTCTGGTCGTTGGCCAGATGATCTTGTCGCAATTCAACGCACCAAGATTGCCTTCTTGCTCAAGATTGGTGAGCTATTCGAGTCGACGCAGGAAGGCGTCACTTCTCGCATTGGTCTCGAGAACGAGGGCGAGGATATCCTGAACCAAGCTTTCCTCGACATCATCTACCCCACCGGCTTCTCTTTCCGTGTCCGCATTCACCATGACAGAGAGCAGACTCTAGTAGAGCGTATTCTCAAATCGCAATCCGCTGCACCTAGCGAGAAGGAGAGCGCAGCGATCGCTCTTGCCACATACAAGCGTGTGTTCATCAAGTCGCCGGCACACACCCAGGCTTTGCAGAAACTCTGCACCAGATACCCTGTTCTGTCGCCGACTGTACGTTTGCTGAAGAAATGGTTCTCGGAGCATCTTTTGAGCAACCACTTCTCTGAAGAAGTCATCGAACTGTTCGCTATTCACACTTTCACTCGCCCATGGCCGTATAACACACCCTCATCAACACAAGCTGCATTCTTCCGCACTCTTTCTTTCCTCTCACGCTTCGATTGGCGTGCTGATCCCTTGATCGTGGATCTCGGTGGTGATCTCAACGCCGACAACGTCGCAGCAGCAACAACACGCTTTGAAGCCTGGCGCAAGTTGGATCCAGCACTCAACCGTGTCGTCCTCTTCGTGGCCAGCAGCAACGATCTTGAAGGTACAACATGGACAGATGGCACGCCTGCGAAGGTAGTATGTGGTCGCATGACCGCACTAGCCAAGGCCGCAACCGCTGAAGTCGAGTCCAAGTCGCTATCACTGGATGTTGAGACTCTCTTCGCCTCGCCCCTTGGAGACTACGACTTTGTCATTCACCTCAACCCTGCTTATACCACCAACAAGTCGAAGGCTGCCAGCGGCAAGTACAAGAACCTTGCCATCGCAGAGGAGACCAACGCAGAGCTTGTCGACTATGCGCCTACGGATGCATTCTTCCAAGAATTGCAGAACGTTTACGGCCAATCACTAGCGCTGTTCTACGGCGGGGCTGGTAGCACTACTATCGCCGGTCTTTGGAGTCCTGTCACTGCTGCCAGAGCTTGGAAGGTCAATCTTGCGTACTCGACTGTGCCGGTCAAGAAGGGCGAAGAGGTCATTGCCGAGATCAACAAAACTGCTGTCCTTGCTGAGATGGCAAGGTTGGGTGGAGAGTTGGTCAAGAAGGTCGAGGCAAACAGGTAGATGATAAACTGTTTGGAGTTGTTGCATCTTCTGTAAAAGATCTCTGTTAAGCATTTCGTATATATTCGACCGAATTATGATTCCTAGTAATTTACCTAAACGTACTGTACCTGTACTCCGCGCCATTGAATGCTAACATTAGAAGGTTTTTTTTTGTTTGAGCCTTCTAAGCTATTCCATAGACTGCTTTGACAGTGATCTTTGCATGATTCTGCAACTATCGTTCGTGGCTAGACACGACAAACTAGTAAGACGGCACTGGGGCCTTTGCACATTATTTCTTTGATACACTCCTTTCTAATCAAATAAGACATTACTACATTCATGCATCCTTCATATCGCCAACCACCAGCATGTTACAACATCAACATGGCTCCAGCTACAACAGCGAGCAAACCCTCACTAACAACAACAGCATTCGCAGCACCAGTCTGCGCAGCTGAAGACGAAGAAGCAACAGATGACGAACCAGTCTGGCTCGCACTGCTCGACTTTGCCGAACTGCTGGACTGTCTGGCAGAACTGCTGGAACCAGAGCCGGAAGAAGAAGCCCTGCTGCTGGCGCTGGCACCGGAAGTCGCAGCGCTGGCCGCCAAAGAACCACTGCTGGATGCACTTCCACTTGACGAGACTGCAGCAGTCGCTTGTGCAGCGCTGCCAGTAATGGCACCAGGACCTTGGTTGCCAGTGGCGGTGTAGTACAAACTCACAGCGCTCTGGCTGGGGTACTGATCACTGACCGTCGTAGCAGCACCAGTAGCAGTCTGCGGACTTGAATCACTGACGGCAGAAAAGTAACTCGCGAACTTTGCCGTGGGTGTAGCAGTCGAGCAGAACTGCGAAGATGCAGAAGAAAGGATTGCGTAGTTGGCTTCAGCGACGGCTTCACTGCGTGTGCCGTGGACGTATTGGCAGTTCAAACAGCCGCGCCAGTTGCTGAAGTAGGCGCCGTTGCACATGCATTGTTGGTGTGCTGAGTAGTCGAGGGCGGAGGTGCCGTTGGGTTGGCATGCGGATTCGATGTTGATGATTTCCTGGCAGGGGGGCACTGGCGATGTGATGTTTGGGAAACAGACTTCGCGGATGTATTGGTCGGTGTTGTCGGTTTGGCGAGATACGAGGAGAGGGCTTTCGGAGGCAGCGGCGGCGGCGCCCAAGGCAGCGAGAGCGAAGGCGTATTTCATGATTATGGTATTTTTTATGCTTTCGAACAATTGGTGTAGAGTGATTGCAGCGAGGGGAAAGGGCAGAAACAAGATAGCAAAAACACACGCGACTCACCGTTGTACTTATACTCTTCCACCAACTCGCCACATCCTAATTTCCCGAGACCAGGTAGAAAGCCTCTTCATCCTTCAAGGCACCATCCAAAACGATATCAGGCACGCGCACCAATGACATCGCATACCACAATATAAAGATTGCTTAAAAAAGGTCAAGCATGTGGAGAAGCTGAGATTGGCATGCCGCCGTTGGAAAGGAACCCTGGCGTTGCTGCATATAGCAAAGTCTTTTTCCAGATTCGGAAGGACAGGAAATGAAGACGGTGAGTATAGCCGTGGCTGATGTCAGGTACGCCGACCTTGCCCTTCGAAAGTGTGCATTGATCTTCGCAATAGAACGCTGACGACGGGCTTGTCTCTGACGATCAGGGCCGACCTTGATGGTGAGCAAGAGGTTGGCAGTCAAAGAGTGATGAGGGAAAGAAGAGCGCGTTTTCGATGGTTCGAGGCTGCGCTATCAAGCGAAGAGGCGCCGGCCAGAATCAACAACCACATATCGCATTTGCTCTCCACTTACGTGCGTACGAACTGCCATAGTGCTATCATGCGAAATGCCTGAGCGGCGATCTCTATGGGGATAATGTGGCCGATGGGTGTTATGAGCGTTCCTCTTGCTCTCGACACAGCGCTTGCGGAAGAGTATTGGGTGGATGGGGACTTGTTGAACAGAGCGATATCGAAAGCCTGGCGTATCGACGCCATTACTTTGTAGTATATGCTACGGCGAAAAGCACCAGCGCGTGTCGAAAGTGGAAGGAAAGCGTTGGCTTCTTTTGTGATCATGACGCATATGGTGTCCGCAATACGTCATTTTTCATTGATCGGGATTGAGCAGAAAAGTCGTGGTATACATGTACACGTGGAGTCGTCCTTTGGACAAAACTTGAAACAATACCGCGAATCGAGGATAACTTCACGTATCCTGGGGGTAAGCACTCTATACTTCGGAAACAGACGGTTTACTACCTCAAGATTAGCCAAGGAGTGTATAGTCTCACAGATTCGAGACATTGACCTCGTCGTCGCGGCCTGAAGTTTTCGAGACTCGAAAATTGTTGTAGCTGGTACCACCCTGTCAGAAACGCGCACGGATGAGCTCTGATGTCATGCCGAGCACCGCGTGCTTTCGACGCGTCTTCCATCTTTCTCCTCCTTCTCTTGCGACATCGACTGAGACAGTTCAATTCTGGCACCAGTAACGATCCTAATGGCAACCGGACATCTAGCTCTACTCGCGAGAGAGCCAGCCTGCGCAGAATGTGCTCGGGATTGGCCAGATCTGCTCTCGTGAAGTCAGCTGAGGCTGAGCAAGACGTTCGACATGCTGCACACGCGAAAGCAATCAAATATGCACACAAGATCCCAGCAAAGATCCGCGCATGGAAAACAATAATGTTGGACAGGAGCCACCGAATATTGAGGCATAATGTACATGCGAACACCGTGTTTCTTACGTGTTACATGTATAATCCTAACCAAAACCTCCAAATCCCAGTACGAAGTTCGTAAAGCTGATCTCTTCTAGCACATAACTCCGAGAAAAAGAAGTCACAGTTCCCTCTAACCATAGAAAGAAACACGACTCCAGCCTACGGATCAACGACGCGTATCCAAGGGCGATTCAAGCTCATATACCCTCATGCTCGCCGGCAATTCTTTACTCTCTGCATGGGATGGCAACTCTCTCACTTCATGATCAGTTGGCATTTCGAGGAATGTGTAGCCCTCACTTGTCGATTGTTGTTTTCGAAAGTCTCTTTCCGGGACAACTGCGGCGTCTTCCATTGCTTTGACGGATGATTGTTGGAGTGTACTTCGTTTTGATCTCTTCCTGACCAGACAGAAAACGATCGCGGCGATGATTGCAATGCCCGCGACAACACCGACCACCACTCCTCCAATTGCACCGCCAGAAATGCCGGATTGGTGTTCGCTTGGGGCATTTGTCAATATTGGGTCTGTAGGGGCCGAAGAGGACGAATTGGAGGCCTCAGTGGCCTTTGTTGCCGTCCAATGGCCCGCCCAGGAGTCCGCGAACAAAGTCTTATTACTATAGACCTCAAGCATTGTAGCGCTGTTGGAGATATCCTGAGGCTCCAAGCCAAGTCCTTGGTTTGCCGCTCCCGGTCCAGGGGCTTGAGCAAGCCACATTGTGTTTGTATGGGTGTTGTAGCCCAAGAAAGCAGCTTGCAGGAAGGCGCGACCGAGACGCCATTGATCCCCAGGCGTGCGATCGAAAGGGATGCATGGGAAATATTGCACCGGGCGAGTCACGACCGGAGATGTGAGGGTGAGATTGAGAAGCTTGAATGGAACCTTTATCGTGACGTTTGCCTCGTCGCCAGGAGCGGGAGTGAATTGGAAACCCAGATAAGCCGGAGAATTGATGATCTGCTCATAAGACGGATCGGACGTGTTCCAAAGGTAGTAGTTGGTCGTTGAATCATAGTAGACTGGCAGCCTCTGAGCCAAATTTGAACATGTTTGGGCAGGGAGATGGAGACCTGGCGGCATCGGATCCGGTTTCACGCTCAGCGAACTTGGCTGTCCGAGGACATTGGTGAGAAGCTTCGATGCGTTGCCAAAGGAGAAAGGGCTCGGGCCGGTCTCGACATCCATTGTGATATCCAGCAATGTGGTCATATAACCGGCACAACTCGTGTAAGGTCCGATGATTCGTCCTTTGTCATAGCCACCGAGGATGAGCGAGCCGCTATAATTCAAAGCTGCGGATCCGATCTGCAAGCCATAGGAGTACGAGGGTATGATGGACTGATTGTAAAGAGAGCCGGCGACGATCCATGGATCTTCAGATCCTTTAGCATCGCTCAGAGCTCGGGTCTCCTTGTCCATGCCGCTGTTGAGTGCAAAGAAACCAAGTTCGGGAGCAGCTGTGACTTCGTTCGGGTACTTGACAGAGAAGGTATCGATACTAGCAAGATCGACATCGTAGACGGTCTGTTGCTTTCCTGCAGTGCCAATGGTGACGGCACCCGGGTAGACTGTACCGGTGATATTGATGAAAGAAGGTGCATCCCAGATGTTCGGCGGAGGCTGTTTGATGGGGGTTGTGTCCGGATCCCACACTCCTCCGTTGCCGCATTGAGGACCGTAGGCTCGACAAGCCGAACTCGATGGTATGTATGATGCGTAATAGCTGCCCACCAGAAGATCTATCGAGACCTGTTCCGATTGAAAATCAGTGCTGTTTTGGTTCCCGCCCACATTGATGGTTATCGCATTCCATGGCCCATCCGGTCCATAAGTGTTCGAGCTCCAATTGACTGCAAGATTCTGTTGTGCCGTGGCGATGCGTATCACACACAGTATCGCGGTGGCCGTGGCTGTAAGAGGTCGTGAATGGAAAAGCGCAGACATCTCAATGGATCCCGAATGTGAAGAAATGAAAAAGAGGAAAAGATAAAATAGACAGGAAAAACCCAGACCTACATGATCAAGCAAAAATAGCTAGATGCGGCCCTATGCCCGGTTCTTCATAGGATTCAAGTCGGCGACCTCTAGAGTGTAGTAGCTAGCCTATCGCACATTTATATTAATAGTAAAGTGCACTGCATATTGAGGCTGGGGGGCCTTGCTCCGCCATGGCAATATGGCTATACAGCGGCATTAATATCAGCCTTCCGAATCCCGCATCGCGTGTGGCTCGGATCCAATGCCGCAATTACCAACAGATCTTTTGTGCGCGGGAGTGCTCCTCTTTGGAAGAAGGATGATCTGTTATTAGATATACAACCGAACTTGTGCCAAAGAGGAAATACAGGTGAGGTCGTCAATGGCGTAGTTGACCGAAAGGTAGATTGACGAGAAGAGAAGACGCTAAATATCTTTGAGGGGCGTGCTTCGATCCTTCGCAGTCGCGAGCTTCGACTGTGCCTTAATTATCCATGTTACAGAGATTATGACCGGCAGACATGGCCAGGGAGATACTGGCGATTGTTTTGAATGGTTGTGTCGATGGAGCGTGGGTTGTCGACAGGTTGGGAAAGAAGCATAACGAAGAGGGAGGGGATTTGTGTGGGAGCGTGTGTGACCAGACTTCGACGCGCCGGGCGCGAGAGCCCCACCTTCATGACGCCCTTGCGCACGAAAGCGGCGCGTCTTTGCCAGCCAAACCAAAAGTCAACAACACAAACACCTCGTGAGATGGACTACAGAGAAAGCAACCAGCATACTCCGTCGAAGACGAAAAGTATGGCATGGAGATGATGAAGCGAACGCTCGCTCCCAACGTTTGACAAGACGCTCGTGGTGCTGCAGTGTACGCCGAAGTCACGGAATGAGCACAAGCGACCGCTCACATTTGCGTTGGTGTTATACGTAAAATGAAATGAACATTGTGTGATTGTTATGCTACGCTAAAACTCCAGATTTCCCTCCACTGGTCTCAATGAACTCATCGAGGAGTCTGGAAACCAAAAACCCACCCAAAACCGAATCCGACGCCAGCGCCACGAACAAAATTCAGTCTACTGTGTATATCTTGCCTCAAGATAGCTTACAATCTTCTTCATGATGTCGATATCGATGACACCGGCGCTCGCGAGAGATGGTGAATGACGCTGAGCAGAGGCTGTTGCAAAATTCAATGATCCGCGAGGCTTGTCGTTATCGTACTTGTTTGCAAAGAAATCGACAAGCTTCACCGAAGGATTCTGAGAGGGGTCGGGGTTGGATGACCGAAGACGTCTGATCCACTCACGCTGGTTGACTGCCTCGAAAGAAAGACCGGCCTGGGAGAGAAGAGGGAGCAAGTCCTTTGTCCAGTGGAAAGAGTTGTGGTTGACAATGTTCATGACACCACTGTCTGCGTTGCTGAGCGCGATTTCAGTGCAAGCATTTGCGACAATGTCAACGGGAAGCCATGCTGGGTTCTCGTCAAGTGCAGGCAATGCACCGGTCGACTTTGCAGACTGGAAGATCAGTGGGATCGCCTCTGTCTCGTTCCAGACACCATGGCAAGTGTCGCCAATGATTTGACCAACGCGAAGGACGCGGCACTTCATAGTGGTCTGCTTGGCAGCACGATCACACAGGTTCTCGGCAACCAGTTTTGACTGCGCATAACCCATCTCTTGTGCATACTCAAAAGACTTAGGAAGGGCCTCGGGAACGATTCCACCAGGTGTACGGGCCGTTGCACTAACCGAAGAGCAAAAGTTGAAAGCCGCAGGCTGAGGTCTGTTGGCTCGCAAACACAGTGTTGTGAGATTGCGAACACCCCGGATGCAGTCTGCCTCGAAGCTCTCGATACTCTTGTTGAAGTTGACAGACCATGCCAAATGGATAAGGTGCGTAATGTCTTGCGAGATTGCTTCATATCGCTCGGAACCAAGGCCGAGGTGTTCTTCAGCAAAGTCGGAAGGATAGGCGACAATCTTGGACAGAGCAGCTTCAGAAAGACCGTCAAAGACACAGCGCTCCCGCAAAGATTGGCGGACTCTTGTATCAGCCTCTTCGATATTCTTGGCTCTGACAAGACAGTATACTCTTTTCGTGGTTGGCTGTGCTGCCAAGATGGCAACAGCATGTGCGCCCAGAGAGCCTGTAGCACCAGTGATAGCCTTCGAGGTGTTAGCTGAAGCTGGTCACGAGAGTATGAAATGTACTTACGATATATGCGCCATCAGCTGGCTTGTCGACTGGCTTATGCTGCTCAAATACGGCATACTTCTCAACCATAGCGGCCATGCGCGCTTCAACGTTGAGCTTCACTCGTTTCGGTGCACCATGCTGAAGTCGCAGGATTTCATTAGCCATCTCGTCCAGCGTGGGGAAGTCGAAGACAAAGTTTCTGCCGATGTCCTTCGCCTGGACTTTGAGTGTCTTGATGATATTACTCCTTGCTTGGATAGCTTGCAGAGAATCGACACCGAGGCTGAAGAGATCTGTGTTATCGTCGAAGCTCTCGCCTTCCTTGAGCTGGACTCTCTGAGAGAATTCCTTGCGAAGGAACTCGAGCAGATCGTCTTTGGGAAGTACGAGAGTTCCTGACTGCTCATCGGCATACGCGGCTTCAATCTGGCTTGAGAAGTCCCGGTAGAAAGCGGCGCGAATGACAGTACCCTTGTCAGTCTTACGGAACTCAACGTCACGAGGCAAGACTTTGATCATCTCCCGCGATAGATAGGCAAATGAAGGCGCAACTTGGTTGGCTTCGTTGACATAAGTCATGACTGCATCCAACAAAGCCCCGTCCGAGAGTTGTGTTGTAGCAGAGGGGACTACGAATGCACCAAGTCGAGGTTTGTTGGCGCCAAAGACTATGGCCTCAGCTACATGCTCGCTTTGTCGGATGACTCCTTCGGCAATCAAAGGGTTTGCCTTCTCGCCGTTCTCGAGTACCAATGTATCGTCCAGACGAGCATAGTAGCGCCATGCATTTGGGATGGTAGGGTGAGGCTCGAACAGATCCTTGGTTGCGTACGAACCGTCGTCGCAGTTGGTCGCCACTTTGGAAGGCCAGCCTTCCATGACGCACAGCTCAAAGAGATTGGGACCTCGGGCCTCCATCTTGAGATATGGCTCCAAGTTGGGACCCACACGCAGCCAATCCCAACCTTTGTCTTCCTTGTGGTTGCGGAATGAAGTCATGAGCTGACCGAGCTCTGTGGCGCCATAGTGTCCCACAAGGTTGACACCAGAGTCAACGAGCCTGTCACCGATAGGCTTAGGGCAAGCTGATCCGCCGAACATGACGATGTCGAGGTCACTGAGCAGTTTCAGACCTTCCTCGGTCTCGCTGAGGAGCTTGAGGGCGTATGGAACAGCATACAGGATCTTGATATCCGGATGCTCTTTCAGCGTCGCGAGCAAGTGCTGAGATGTGAGAGGCAGCTTAGCATTATAGATGTAGATCTTCTTGCCAGCCCAGATTGCTCGGAAAAGACAACAAATGCCGTGATTGTGGTAGAGCGGCAGAGTGATGTGGCCAACGCGGTTGAAGTGTTGTGAATAGGCATACAGCGAAGCCTTGTGTGTTTGGAAGATTGGCTTTGGGAGACCTGTCGAACCACTTGAATGAATGATGAAGGAGATATTCTGAGATTCTCTCGATGCGTCCAGGTTCGCAGGCTTGAGGTTGTTGCTCGTGGTAGGCAAAGATGTGGTGTCACAAATCTGCATGATCTGCAGACCAGGCTTTTGGCTCATCAATGCGGAAGCGGTGGCCTCGAAAGCCTCGTTGTAGATGAGTGCAGTGGCTTTTGTTGTCGACAGGAGAGACTCATGAGCTTCGTCGGTGATCCTGGTTGAAAGCAGCAGAACTGAGTGTCCTAGTCGCGAGATTGCTAGGAAAGCTACCAGATAGCTAAAGTCTGAGGGACCCAAGAGTCCAATGACCTGCACTGGATCATCTGATGTCCGTCTTTGCGCAATGGCAGTTGCGTAGAACGATGCTGCCCTTTCGACAAATCTGTCCAGCTGGCTAGGTGTGTAATCGTTGTAAGATGTGCCTTGCTCAGGATAAGCGATGATAGGGGCGTCTTTTCCTTCTTGCGAAGCTCTTAACCTAATAAGTTCATCGACGGTGGAAGGTGTCTGTGTATTAGCAGGAAGAACCTTCTGCTTCTTTGTCTCCAGAACTTTTATGCTTGAGTACTTGCTGTCAAGCATGCCAGATCTGCTCGAAAGGGAGAGTACGTCGGCCATTGTGAGGTAAGTAATTGAGTGAGTGAGAGTATGAATGTGCAAGATTTCAGTCCTGACAGTGTCCAAGGCATATATACAAACGGATCCTTGCGACCTGGAACCGGCACGACCAGACTCCGGATACGTACTGATCAACGTTACTTCCGGGGAGTACAAGCGGAGAGCGGAAGTTGACAACAGTGGCGTTGTCAGCTGAGCAATTTGCTTCCGCAACCGTTTCGCTTGCGGAAGTCGTGCGGAAGATACAAGACAACGTCTACCTCGTGTCGAGTACAACGTTAATTTTGACTTTGGTGCTTCCTATTGGTGCGGATGGTGGCTCAGCCCCCAAGCCCTATATTGAACATCCCACACAAAGTGGCTCCAGATTTTCTCATCCCCAGTGGAGACCCCATGCGGGGTTTCTGGGCACGGCAAGTATCCGGTATCGACCAAGTATTGTCTGAAAGTGGACAATCGAGTCCAGGGCGCCTCCATCTGCCAGATATATCTCTGCTGCCCCAGACACCAATATCGCTATCATCACCTCACAGGAGTTCGCTTCTTCCTTATCAGTTCATCCAAAGATCATCGAGGCATTGTTCCCTCCTTCAGCAAACATGTCCAAGCATATGAGCACCCAGCATGATGGAGGATCGTCAACCTCGATCTCCAAGGATCTCGAGAAAGTCAACGTCTATGAACACAACAAGTATGCTGGCATGGGCCTTACCCATGAAGAGACCGACTTCTACGAGAACTTCCCTGAGGACCAGAGGAAGGCCATGATCAGAAAAGTCGACTTGAGACTTGTGCCTGTCCTTGCTGTACTCTACCTGTTCTCTCACATTGACAGAGCCAATATTGGCAATGCCAAGATTGAGGGCATGATGGAGGATCTTGGCATGTCTGGCATTCAGTACAACATCGTGTATGTTCATCGAATCGACCTGATATTCGTAAGCTAATCTTCAACACAGTCTATCCATCTTCTTCATTCCCTACATTCTGCTGGAGGTACCCTCCAATGTCCTGCTCAAGAAGTTCAAGCGCCCCTCTCACTACATCGGCATGCTCGTCGTCAGCTGGGGCACCATCATGACCCTCACTGGTCTTGTCAAGAACTTTGCCGGCCTTATGGTCTGCAGAGTGCTTTTAGGCATTGCGGAAGCAGGCTTCTTCCCAGGTGCCGTCTACCTGATCACTCATTGGTATGCACAGAGACAAGTCCAAACTCGTCTTGCGCTTTTCTACTGTGCTTCCGCTCTTTCTGGTGCCTGTTCAGGTCTTTTGGCCTTCGCTATCTCAAAGATGGACGGTCTTGGTGGCAGACCTGGTTGGGCCTGGATCTTCCTTCTTGAGTAAGTCTCGACTTCTGATGTCCATCTATCTGAAGCCTGCTAACGATTTACTTCCAGGGGTATTGTGACTGTTATCGTTGGTGTTGCCTGCTTCTTCGTCATGCCAGATACACCCATGCTCTCTGGCAGATGGCTCAATGAGAACGAACGTCGCTATCTCGTCCTCCAGAACATCATCAAGAACGCTGGTCGCGGTACATCCGATGATGGCGAGAAGGCCGACAAGTTCAAGTGGGTGTACCTCAAGGATCTGCTCACCGACTACAAAGTCTACCTCCAAGCATGGATCCTCTTCACTGCTTCCGTCTGCGCCTATGGCCTCAAGTTCACCATGCCTTCTATCACCAAGTCAATGGGTTACACTTCCTCGCAAGCACAACTCATGACCATCCCTCCTTACGTTGCTGGTGCCATCTCTGCAGTCGGGCTTTCCAAGCTTTCTGACAAGTTCCAAAGGCGTGCTCCTTTCATCTTTGGTCAGATGGCTGTTGTCACTCTTGGCTTCGCAATTCTACTCGCCCTTGCACCCAACATCAAGCACCAGATCCCCGCATGCTACATCGGTGTAGTACTTGTTTGCATCGGTCAATACCCCACCAACCCTGCTGGTTCTGCTTGGATTTCATCCAACCTTGCTGGCGAGTCGAAGAGAGCAATGGGTATTGCCCTCAACATTGCTCTTGGCAACTGTGGTGGTATCGTCGGTTCATACATTGTAAGTCTTTCTATCTCACACTCATACATTGCAACATCCTGCTGACATACCAATAGTTCCTCGAGAACGAGAAGCCAGGATACCCCACCGGCTTTGGCATTGGTCTCGGATTCGCCGCCTTCACTCTTTTCAGCACAGTAATCCTTGAACTGTCCTACATGCGCCTCAACAAGAAGAGAGATGCCTTGGACGAGGCTGATATCAGAGAACAGTACTCCGAGGAGGACTTGCAGAAGATGGGAGACAAGTCGCCACTGTTCAAATACAAGCTGTAGATGATGTGCCACGCCAAACTTTGTACATATGATTAGGGGTGAAAGGCCTCCATCTCACGCGAAGGGATATGATGTATTACGAGTATTTTGTTCTATAGTATGACCTATTATTTCTAACAAGCTGTTTTATCACTCACCTTCGCATCATTTCACTTATGAACGAACAATTCACCTCATAATTCTCTGACTCTGCAGTGTACAGTCTGCATTTGACTATGAGTGCAAAGTGATCTTGGACCCCCATTGTAGTATCGACTCTCAGACTTTCCAGTACTCTGCTGTAAGTATAACAATCAACTGCACAGAAGCTATAGTAATCACTATTCTAATTGTTAAGTCGATGAACTTAGCTTTTACGTCCAGGTCAAAATCTCCTTGAAGCACATCTGAATCTGGACAACGTGTTCCAACATATCTCCTCGGGCTAGCTCCTACCCAACCAGATCTACCAGCCAGCACTACTATCGTTGCAACGAAGAACTACTCAAGCATAACAAAGACCATATCAGTCAATCATGCTGCAGTGCTATCGTTATCGACTCGAAATCGCTTGTACAGGGTATTACACTGCTCACCAACCGCCATGCTCTGGAAAGGATATGCCGGTGTTTCATCATGGAACAATCCAGTCCGCCGCTGCCAGAAGGCGCTGACGGTTCGAGACAATTCGAATGTTAGAGAAAATCATAGAATGTGGAAGAGATATGATTTTTTAAGATTGGGTCTATTGGAGATTTCATGCATTTTCTATGTGCTCTGAGGCATTGTTCTACACCACAAACTTTGTCTTGTTCTCCTCTCCAGCTTCTTGTGCGATCTTCTTCACTGCCTCATCGCCCTTCTCACCGAAGATGTCGTATCCCCATCGGGCTGGGAAGTTGAAACGCTTGTGTCTCTCGAGCGCGTTGAGCTTGTCAAAAGCCCCGGTGGGCAATTCCTTGACCTTTAGGTTCGAAGCAATTCTGTGAGGGGTGACACTCTTTGGCAGAACGACTGTGCCTCTTTGTACGCCCCAGCTTCCAAGCACAACACCAGGGTCCATATCAAGCTCTTTTCCGACCTCGTGTACTTTGGCATCGTCGACTGTGCGTGGCTCGCCGGTCTGGTTGTTTCCGAGAGGAGAGTAGGCTTCGACGAGAATGCCTTTGTCTTGGCAGAACTTGAGAAGGTCGGGCTGCTGGAGGTAGGGGTGAGCTTCGATCTGGTTGGTAGCAGGGACCACCGATGTCTTGCTCAAGAGGTCTTGGAGTTTCTCGATGGTGAAGTTTGACACTCCGATGGCCTTGACTTTGCCGGTCTTGAGAAGCTTTTCCATGCCCTTGTAGGTCTCTGCTGGGTCGATGTTGTCAAGCTTGAAAACGCCTTGGTCGTCTAGAGGGAAGAACTTGTCGCCGGGAGCAAATGCACACGGCCAATGCATAAGGTAGAGGTCAAGGTAATCGGTGTCGAGATCCTTGAGGGACTTGTCGAGGGCAGCCTCGATATCTTCGGGTCTGTGCTTTGTGTTCCATAGTTTTCCTGTGATGAAGATCTCTTCACGCTTGACTCCCGACTTCTTGATACCAGCCCCGACTTCGTTCTCGTTTCGGTAGATTGCAGCACAGTCGATATGGCGGTATCCTTGCTTCAAAGCCTCCTCGACAGCGCGTTCGACCTCGTTGGGAGCGGCTTGCCAGGTGCCAAAGCCCACGGCGGGAATCTTTGCACCGGTGTTGAGCGTGAAGTGTTCTTGAAGCATATTTGTAGGTAGATAGGTAGTGAGATGGTGCGGCAAATCTTCTGGAGAGAGGCTCTTGACTACTTATGTACTGGATTACTTTCCATAGATCTCAACTACGTCTTCTCTTCAGTACCTTGATGGCCTACGGAAGGAGTTCCACCTCAACCTCCACCTCCGCCAGATGTCCCGAAGACGCGGATGCTGCGGGACTTGCGGACACAGATATTCCGTCCAGTGCCCAGCCCCACTCTTGCCAAGTCCCGCACGTGCAAGCTTCAACCGATCACTACCCCGCTTGGGATTTGCATCTTCCGCAACATCTTTCCACCATGGCTCTCACTCCGTCGACGCATCCCGACTCACGCGTCAATGCTGCAAGGCGCCGTCGCGAGAGTCATGAGGCAGCTTCAGATGCCGGCGATGGAAAGAGACGCAAGGTTCAGCGCGCATGTGATAGTTGCAAGTCCCGTAAGCGGAAGTGCTCCGGCGAGCAGCCATGTCCTTTGTGCGTGTCGCAAGGCTTGATTTGTACTTACATCACCCCTCATGGAAGGCATCAAGCGGCCCAGCCTACCAACCATCTTGCCATTGGTACCTCAAGTTATAGTCTTGGCTCAGATTCCCAATCTCAATGGCCAGGGCAAAATTTGTCTGTAACGAGGCCTGGAGACGCGTTCAACACTAACGACACTTCTCGAGCTGCCTCGCCAGATGGGGAAGGCATCACGCCTGCAGGCTATCAGGGACCAACCAGCACTTTTTCAGTGAGTCGCTATGCCTCAGGCATCCACCAAAAGGTCACTGACATTGCTTGATTAGTTTCTTCGGAGGGCCTGGCGGAGGTTTGGCATGGCAGAGCTGTCTGACCCGAACCAGGAGTCGAGAGAGGAAGTCTCGATATTTGCGTACGGTGACAGGAGGGCTCCAGCTCTAAGCAACACCAATGAACTTCAGCTTCCAAATCGAGATGTCACGAATGCTATGACTAGCCGGTACTTCGATTTCGCGGCTCCAACATACCGCTACCTACATCGACCGACCTTTGAGTCATGGTTACTCCGCTACCACGAGCAACAGGATTCGCATCAGGAGGGTCTACAACCTATACGCCAAGCTATCGTACTCATGGTCCTTGCCACTGCATGTCTATATAACGTTGAGATCGGCGAGACAGACACACCCCCTTCGACCCCAGCCGAGTCACGTAAGGCCGAGAGAAATGACAGTCACCTGCGTATGGGCGAGACGTTATATCAAGCAGCTCAACAAAAGATAACAAGCGAGGCCGGCAGACCATGTCTAGAATCCGTTCAGGCGCGGCTGGCCACGTCTCTTTACCAACTCAATACTTCGCGGTTGAACCAAGCATGGTACACCCTAGGCAGCACATACCAGCTCGCTTTGTCCATAGGCATCCACCGAGCAAGAGCTCCAACCTCCGGGGAGCCGAGTAAGATTGTCCGAGAATGCCAAAGACGAAGTTTCTGGGCAGTCCACATGCTCGACACATACCTCAGCGTGATGCTCGGAAGACCTCCTTACATCAATGATACGTATGTCGACCAACGCTATCCCGAGATTGTCGATGACAGCGACCTTCTCTCAGCTGGCACGATAACTCGCTCGATTCCAAAGGATTGCATACAAGCCGCTCCGGTCATGCATGCGAAGCTCACACGAATAGTCAAGGAAGCCTTGAAAGAGCAGGCTTTGGCTCACCCTGCTCGCGATCAACATATGATCGCAACGGCCCAACGATTGGGCCTCGAAGTTGAGCAGTGGCAGAAGCAGCTACCACTTTTTCTTTCGGGCGGAATACATCCCTCAAGTCTCGTTCCAATCTTTCGCAGACAACTCACGGTATTGCAGATAGGATGCGCGCACGCTATCATGATCATTACCAGGCCGCTACTTTCGGGCCAACACACAGAGCCAGCTCTGATGCAGCCGCATATCGAGAAATGCTTGTCTGCCGCCAAATTCGTCCTCGATCTAGTACTTGATCTCGCAGTAGACAACAATCTCATCCCGGCTTTCTGGAATACGCAGTATGTCACCTTCAACGCCTTGACCATCGTCTATGTCTGGATCATGCAGCGCAAACAGGGTCGCCTTTCCATTGTTTCCACCCAATACGATGAGACGAGCATGTTCGAGTTGGCCAAATCAGTACAAGCTCATCTGGCCAGAGCTACCCATACGAATGCACCCAGCTTGCGTTATAGTATCATTCTTGAAGAGCTGCAGCAAGAACTACAATGCATTCTGAACAGGCCAGAGGTCGACTACACACGAGCTGCAGTCGAGGGATTTGCAGATGATCATTGCCAACCGGAAGGCGCAGGCTTGGCGCTCGAGCCAAGGCAATGGGATGGGTTGGACATGGACTTTCCTCTAGACCCTGAATTGTGGTTGCAACTCGACACTCTACTCTTTAGTACCGTCGAATCGGAAGTCCTCCGAGATTGATTTTGAGCATAGGACAACCCGCCAAAGACAATCGGACTTTGTCTTTTTCTTAACAATCGGGAGTCAGCGGCATGGAATAAAGTCTGCGTTACGATCTGCTCGCTTGTGTGTGGTTCTGCAAGAACGCTAAGCTTTTTGATCCGGGGAGCTTATCTGAGCTTGATGCTAGTGGCGTGAAAAATTGATTGCCACAGGAAATTCGCAGCAGCGAGGTGCTGAACTTGCTCGTCTATCCAAGCAACCAACACCTCCAACGTACGATTGAACAATACCTCTCCGATATGTCGTTATTCTCAATCAAAAATCCTCAGGTTCCACCGAGCAGACACCTTCTTGATTCGGTTAGCAGCAGGCTTGACTTAGGCAAACCGACCGACCGTGCTTTAAAAATGTTTAATTACCCGAAGTTAAAGCACGCCATCTATCGAATCACGCCCTACCAGCAAAGTTGCAAGCTCTGGATTGTCGATCAAGGTTCTTTGTCCGGACCCTCTCTCGTAACACGCTCATTAACGCCCTATCACGAAGCACAGATTCTCGCTTCCAATGTCTGGTCACCCTCATACGTTATCCTGAGGCACAATGGCGAATACGGCAAGCAGGTTCTGTGATCATGAGATGTCGAGAAACACACCGTAGGGAGAGAAATAAAGGCTTCTCAGAGCCTTCAGTCTCCTCATGATTCTTATCTCTTCAAGCTCGACAATTTGAATAGTCGACTCGCACCATGACGAAAAGTGTCAATCAGGTCTCGGTAGAGCCTATTGATGGTCCTCAAGCGTCGGGAGCCGACTACGAACTCGCACCTTATCAAGATGCGACCCCGACCTACAGTGAGGCGACTGGGAAGAAAGGGGCACTGAAACCAGAGATCACCGCTGTGCCGACTAGTCCGGACAGTGCCAGCGACAGCTTCGACAAGACCGACGACCCCGATCATATCATCGTCACTGGAGCCGATGCAGCAGTTCACCTTCTCCCGCTGCGCGACGATGGTGACCCTTCTGTGACCTTTCGTGGTATTTTCCTGGCGTCATGTCTCTCAGCCTTTCAAGCTGTCATGAACCAAATCTACACAGTCAGTGACTACTTCGAATGCTCGACGTGAGCGAATGCTGATGAACCTCAGTTCAAACCTACATTAGTCACTATCCAAGGCACCTTCATCGTCCTCATAGCTTACTTCGTTGGCAATGCTTGGGCTAGATTCCTCCCACGCGGCGATCGTCATCTGGCTAAATGGAGAACAAACAATGGCGACGTTAAACCACCATTCTGGATATCGGCACTCGTCTTTCTCAACCCAGGACCTTGGGGTCTGAAAGAGCATGCTATCTGCTCCATCACCGCAACCTCTGCGTCGAACGCTGCCGCTGTCTCGATGGTCTTTGCGGCACAAAATCTGTTCTACGATTTGCCCATCAGTGCCACAACAGTCGTGTTAACCATGATCTCGATTGGTCTGTTTGGCTATGGCCTCTGCGGTCTATTGCGCCCTGTCGCCGTTTGGCACGTCGACGCCGTGTACTGGAGTAGTTTGCCGACAGTCAAAACTTTGCAAGGCTTGCATTGGCAAGAAGTAAAGAACTCGAAACCGCTGCGATACTTCTGGTATGCATTCATCAGCATGTTCATCTACGAATTCTTCCCCGCATACATTTTCCCATGGCTGAACTCGGTCTCCGTACCTTGTCTGGCATCAATGAAGGCCACTGGTGAGAAGGCCGCCGTACTAACCAACCTCTTCGGTGGTGCTACCAACAACGAAGGCCTGGGATTGTTCAACCTGTCATTTGACTGGCAATACGTAAGACTTACTTCACCGCTCAGAAAGAGTATCACTAATCTCCAGACTTACAGATCACTTCCTTCAATACTTCTCTCCCATTGGTTCTCCAAACACATGTCGCTGTCGGCGTCTTCGTGTGCATGATGGCCATGCTAGGCATCTACTACACAGACACCTGGGGTTCAAAGTCACAGCCTTTCATGTCTACACAGCTTAGATCTCAGGAGGGAAAGAAATATCCCATCTCGAAAGTCTTTGTGGGTGGTGTCTTGGACGAAGCTGCCTTGGAAAAGTATGGCATTCCACAATTGACTGGAAGTTTCGCTTACGCCTTGTTCATGGCAAACGCTGCAGTGAGTTACCAACACGCCAAACTCTTCTGCTCCAATGCTTGAACTAATCCTGTTGCCAGATCGGAGCCCTCATTGCTCACACTGTCCTGTTCTGGGGCGGTGACATCAAACGTACATACAAGAGCGCCAAAGCTGGCAGATACGATGACAGACATCATGTTCACATGGCAAAGAACTACAAAGAAGTCCCCTGGTGGTGGTACATGGGTGTTCTTGTCTTCGCTTTCGTCCTTGGCCTCGTTGTTGCGATCACACAGAACATCACAATGCCGGTATGGGCTTACATCGTCTCTCTGATCGTCGGTATCATTGTTGCACCATTTGTAAGTACATTCGATCAGGCCGTGTTTTCTAGTGATGTTTAGCTAATGGTGTCCACGCAGAGTGTCTTGATCTACTCACGCTTCGGTAATGGTATTGCCACCAACAACCTATCCAAGATGATCGCGGGTCTGGTACTACCCGGCCGTCCCGTTGGCAACATGTATTTCGCTGCCTGGTCCCACAACGTAATCACCAACACTGTCAACCTTTCCAACGACCTGAAGATGGGAGAGTATCGTAAGTACTGTCTACTTGAGCCGCCCTAAGCATGATCTGACCCGCTATACAGTCAAGATCCCTCCTCGTGTCATGTTCATCACCCAGATCTACGGTACAATCCTGGGCGGTTTCCTCAATTACGCTGTCATGATCTCAATTGTCAGCGATAATGCCGAGCTTCTAGCAAACGGTAATGGCAACTCTTCATGGAGTGGTGCAACCATCCAGTCTTACAACACCAACGCGAGTTCATGGGCTCTTGCCAAGTATCTCTATAAGGCCGGCAAGACCTATGAAGTCGTACCCTACGGTGTTGCCATTGGTGCCGCATTTGTCGTCGTCCATCGCATCTTCGCTCACGTACGTATCAACCACTCTGATCTGTCTAGTATGCTCTCTGGCTTACACATTCATCACTGCAGTTCGTTCCCAAAATTCGCAGATTCTCCACCTACGACCTCAACATGCCTCAACTGCTTGCCTACGCTGGTTACATCCCTTACAACCAATCGCAGACTTGTGTTCTTCTGAGTCAGATAATTGCTGGCTTCTTCACTCAATTCTACCTGCGCAACTACCGTCCTCGTATCTTCAAGGATTACTCGTATCTCATCACTGGTGCTTGGGATGGTGCTAGTCTTTTGGCTCTGTTCATCTTGTCGTTTGCAGTTTTCGGCGCTGCTGGAAGTGCTAAGCCTTTCCCGTGAGTAATCTTGCCTTTGGTGTTTTCTATCTCGCTAATTCATAACGCAGATCTTGGTGGGGCAACAATGTCAATGGAAACTATGATCTTTGTCCAGTACCCGAGTGATCAACGACATAGACTTACGCTGGATGGAAGATTGGGGACAAACAAGAAGATTGTTAACATACTTGAAGATATAATACATAACGAGGAATTGATGGAGTGACTGCCATTCATCTGTTCCAGACACTGTGCCTTTATGATGTCATCTCGCTGCTGCCGCCTGGCGTTTGCGACTCTTGACACTTTGCACATATAACACAACATCAAAGCACTCCATGTCCAGGACGGGAGCGAATTGGAAAGCGACGAAGAGCCCACCAAAACCTTCTTGAATCCATAAGACACGGTGTAGTGACTCGAAACGTGTTCTTCTGATTGAGTTCTACATAGCTTTTGAATATTTTATTCGAACTCGACAGAGTAAGTGCCGTTTCTCAATACCACATACTGCCCATCCTTCTCTGGTGATATAGTCTCGCCACTCCGCGACAACTTGATTGAGGAGCTGAAACTCTGGGGGATTCTGACTGAAGCCTGCGTCCCAACCGGAACAGTCACTTCCAAAGCCACCTTCTCAGCAGTCTGGCTAAACTTGACCTCGATCCTGCCATAGGGACAATCAACATGACCCTCCACATCCTTAAACTCCGAATTATACGGCGGCTCAATGCTGAAAGTCTTATACGCATCCCCCTTTGGTCGTATACCCAGCACTCCCGCATAAAACCACTCATGAATCGTACAGAACAAATCATGACTCTTTGATCTACACTCATCCTGCCAGAACTCGAGGAATGTAGTTTCACCTTGACGCAGGAAACGCATGTAACTGGGATGTTCTTCTTGTCTCGCCATTGCTAACACGATGTCTGGGCGTTGGAGGTCGATGAGGGTTTCGAAGATGCATTTGAGGCCGAGTTCGCCGGAGCGGATGCGGTTGTTGCTGACGCTGGCGAGGAAGGCTTGCTGGACGGAGGAGATGTGTTCGGTGGGTACCATGTTGAACTGGAGAGCGTAGGCTTGAGCGACGGCTTGGCAGTCTCTCTGCCCGATGTTGTCGCGGGAAGTGTAGTAGGCGTAAGGTAAAGATTCGTCGTCTGTGATCAGAAGCTCCTTGTTGTAGACACCGAGTACACGGGCTGCCCAGCTTTCGTATCTGGCAGCTTCTTCGGACAGTCCTAGATGATTTGCCATCATTGCAGTGTTCTGGAGACACTTGTAGTAGTACGCAGTTTCAATGTTGGCTTGCAGGTTACCCCAAGCGATATCGCGACCCCAATCACCTAGACCGTGTTCGATAAGACCTCCGAGACGTTCTTTCGTCTTCATGTAATCCATGTATCGAACAGCGGCAGGGTAGACCTGTGGTATCACCCATGTAGAGCCATAGTACTTGACAAGCAATTCAGGCAGCAAGCACAATGCTCCACCCCAACTGATTGTGTCGTGGAGAGGGCCGCACATGTATCTGATCTCAGGCGCCATGGTAGGGACCAGACCGCTGGGCTCCTGAGCATCGATCATGTCGTAGATGATCTTTGTGTAAAGTGCTTCCATGCCGAACACGTATTGTGAGGCAGGAGCAAGGAGATGTGTTACTTCAAGCCATCCGAATTTCTCGATTTGAGGACAGTCGGTGTGGTAACTGAAGATGTTGCTTGATAGCGACCAATGCGAGGCTTTGATCAAGGCGTTGACATCGTCTTTGTCTGTCTCCATCGAGCCCACACGTCGGGAGGCGGATGAAATGTGTCTACCATAGAGAGAACGAACAACAGGTAACCCTTTTCCTCCATCTGTTGCAACACCTTCGATCTGAATGTATCGAGCAGCGGTGAACGAGAAGTCGGGCCGCCAATCTTCAGGCGCACCTGCGCCGGCCAGATAGATCTTGGAGAAGACCTTTGTCTCAAAGTCTTTGAACAAAGGGTCAGGCATCAGGACAGTACCATCTGGGTTTGCTGTTTCGGAATAGCGAACGATGATCTCT
>Ga0268250_10000300_pt1 | contig 23990 bp, 23 predicted proteins | sample AgamicAsSfe_FD_200448 | JGI IMG/M metagenome (GOLD analysis project Ga0268250, IMG submission 200448) | Agave microbial communities from Guanajuato, Mexico - As.Sf.e (v2) (version 2) | ecosystem: Host-associated > Plants > Phyllosphere > Phylloplane/Leaf | place: Guanajuato, Mexico | collected...
CTCAATCACAAACGAAACATCATCAAGCAGCAACCAAGTAGTTGCTGGGAACGAGTCCTCTTCGGCCATCTTTGCCGGCCACCTCGGCCTCCCACCATCCATCATCTTGCAATCTCAGAACGGCCAATATATCTCCCTTCGCAAATGTCAATTCTTCAGGAATAGCTGCCTGGTACATGTACATTGCACGTGCTATCATCATGTGTTAGCTGCAGGTCAAGAGTCGTTGGTCATGGATGCAAACTTACAGAACTGGAGAATCGGTCTTCCATCTTTGGTAAATTGTCTCTGTCCAGCAGAGCTCTGGCTGCGTACACGAGTACTCAGTTGCTGCTGCTGTTGTGGCGGTGTTTGTTCCTGTTGCTGCTGAGGGGCTCCTCCACGGGGCGAAGATGCCGCTGCCCAACCACCCTCTGCTCCATAGTATGTGCTGGTCGGTCTCAGAGGTCCGCCAGGTGCCCCTCGAGAGGATGGAGGATATCCCTGGTCACCTGCTGGGGCCAACTGCATTGCCATAGCTGCAGGATCGCCACGGCTACTAGTGGGTCTGCTACCCTGTCCCGCCGAGCCACGGAACTGAGGGTTGGGACTAGCAGATCGCGGCATGCCCGATACTGGAGAGTTGCCATGAGAAGCGTAAGCTGGGTTGTAGCCAGGACCTTGCTGCTTTATCGGGCTTGATGATTGTGCACGTGGTCTTCCTGCTGACATACTACCGGGAGGTGCTCCGCCATAAGGGTTTGGCGATGTTGATCGGTAGCCTTGTCCTTGAGGAATTGGCTGAGACCTGCGATCATAGCCCGTACTGGGACGAGGACTTGTAGCACGTGGAGGTGCAGGTGAACTTGTGCGCAGAGGTGCTGGTGAGGCCGAGCGCATCATCTCACCCGAACCTCTTGGGTCTCCGCCTCTGCTAGCCGGACGGGAGCCCATCTGAGAAGGTGTGTTGCGTGGTGGAGCATTGAACATATCTCTTTTCTGAGTCATGTAGCTGGCTGTCGTCTGCTGCATCTGCTTGCTAGTAAATGCAGGCTGTGGTGCACCTAGTCGCCTCATTGGTTGATCATAAGAGGGTGGTGGAGTGCCGCGTTGACCGGCGCGAGCATCAGAGTTGGCAATCAGAGGCGATGGAGATGCTCTGCCAGCACCAGGAACAGGAGTGGGGATGCCAGCATAGCGGTCTGCCGAAACGCGAGTTGAGGCTTGCTTTCTGACACCCTTCAGCTCGGCGAGAGCTTGAGCAATAGGATCAAGCTCTCCAGTAGGCTCTTCTGCAGCGACCGATCTCTTCCTAGCATCGGGTGTTGCAACGTCAAAGACATTGTTGCCGATGTTCAGTTGGAAGTTGGCACGAGGATCAACAGGCTCTGGATCAGGACTAGGCATGGGATCATTGCCAAAGCCAACATTCTTGGCCTCACGTCCGAAGGGACGGGCTGGAGAAGATGCAGTCTGTGGTCTGGCAGCAGGTGCCCAGGTGTTACGCTGAGTCGGACCGGCCGAGATTGAAGCAGGAGCCACGTTTTCATGCTTGCTCTTACGACGTCCGAAGGGGCTGTGGTTTTGGAAGAAGCCACTTCGTCTCTTTTGTAGCGTCTTGTCATCCTGTTGACTGCTAGTGGAGACTGTGGACCCGTTGAGTTGCTTCATGGGAGAAGTCGGAGGTTCAACGCTTGAGAAGGAGTTTGCATTGGAGATCTCACTGTGCGAATCATCCTCTGGGCGTGTGGGACTAGGGATGGAGCTGCGATCAGATGGAGGGCCAAGTCTGCAGAATTGAGTCATGCCGTCCATAGGATATTCGTTGTGAGGCACCTTGGGGAACTCTTGGTAGGCATTAGTTGGCACAGCTTGCTGACTAGAGCGGCGTGGTGGCGGGGCACCAGCAGCAGACTGCTGAGATCTTTGGGATAGCTGAGATCTTTCCGAGTTTACCGACGAACCGAGAGCCAATTCCTGGGCCAGGGTAGATGCAGGATCGTGGTGGGATGAGTAGGTTGAGGGCTGTGGCGAAGATGATCGGAACGCAGGATTCATGGTTCTTTGAAATTGAGCGACCGAGTAATTGGCATCGTCCGAGACATCGGAAGCGTTGTCGTTGATATCACCACGGCAGAAGTTGATGTATTTGGGCGGGTCAGGGATCTCCTGGCCTGTACCGCTATCCTTGATGAAAGCAGCAATGTCCTTCTCAACATCGCAGTCCTCGAGAGACAGGCGAATCTTCTCGCAGGAGGCGTCATCGCTGACGCAGACAGTGGACGAGATGTTAGCGAAGCTCCATATACTACTTTTTGTGAAGTCAAGGCGTTCTTCCTCGAGGTCCTGAAATTTGTCGCAGGCTGCCTTCCACTCGCGGTTCCAGCGGGCAGTTGTCTCTTCGAGGACCTTGACAGCTTGCTCGTATTCGCTGCTGGTTGCCGACATCTGGATCTGCGTCTTCTCGAGCTTGGCCTTGTTCTTGCGTTCTTCCTGACCCATGACCATGTGGCCTTGAGCGAGATAGCCCTTGATCTTGAGACAGTCTTGCTCGTAGCGATCGCGAGCCTTGTTGACAGTATGTGTTTGTTGTGTCTTCGTTTTGAGTAGCTTCTCAATGCCGTTCTGAATGATCTTGCGACGCTCCTTGATGCCGCCGGAGAAAGTCGAGAGTGGTTCTTCAAGCTCGCCCTTCATCTGCTGTGCGATGTGTTGGTGTGACTTGCCCATGGCCTCTAGCTCTCCACGAAGGACATCCATGGACATGCGCAAGGTGCCGGCCTCGGAGGAGCCCAGTGGTTTCCGGGCGAGGTTGAGGATCTTGCGGGAGTATTCTTCTTCGATGGCGGCCCGTTGGGTGTAGAAAGACTTGAGTTCGTCGCTGGTGATTTTGGCATTGTGCATGCGTTCGAGCAATGGGTCGACGCCCGCGTCTTCCTTGCCCCAGAAGTTGTTTGCGACTGGTACTGTTGTTAGTCTCGTACTGTGGCTATATCTAAGCATGTCTACTTACATGAGAGCGACACGCTAGGCGCCATCTCTGAAGCTGGTGTCGCCGGCATGGCGACTGTGTGTGATGGTCGATAGAATCAACGATTGCGCTGAGTGACGTGCAGAAGCAGTCCTGTGTCTTGAAACCACGCGATGTTCTGGCTACAAGTCTGTATGGCAGCGAAGTATGGATGGAGTCCAGGTCGGAGAAACGTGGGTGCATTTGGCTAGTTGCGATTGTTGTCATCCAACACCTGCACGCCGTCGACACAGCAACCAAATCGTCATTTTCTTAGCGAACGCTTCCTTGCCTTGCGCCGAACTCTGTCGTTCAATCCAGCAACATGCCCGTTCTCCCTTCAACCGTCCCTCTCGCAGCGATCGATTACGGTCAAGAGTAATCTCGTATCAGGTCCGAACCACGACCCGGTGATGCTCTTGTCCACGGTGTTTCTTCACCGATTCCAGTCCCATTGCGCCTCCACTCTTGCCGGCATCTGATAGAGGGCGTTCTCTATCAAATCTGGGGCATAGTTGGCCTGTGCGTGCCGATCTGCCGGCAGTCCCTTAGCATCTTGACCACCTTCCAACTTCCAACCCTGTACCTTAGACGCCTGTCATGCCAACATTGTCCCTTTTTGATGGTCAGCGGGGTCATCTGCCACTACACTAACCCATTCGGCAGCCCTCGTCCTTCAGGAAAGTATGTCTGCTTCACGGCTTTGTCTTCCTCAAGACCTCTGCCAGTTCGTGATCCATCAGCCAGAAGCTATATAAGCTTTGCCCTTACTTCACACCTTGAGCAAGAATGCTCTTCTATCCCGAACGTATTCTTGGCTTATGCGAGATTCAACATCTCTTGTCATGGCCGTGTCTGAACTCTTCCTGGACACATTGTTGATCAAGGCCTCGTAGCAATCTACCAAGCACCCTCATAACACTTCGTGGTACCTTGAAATCTAGTTTACGTCTATGGGTCACCGTCACTCTCGACCGAAGGCTCCTCGCAAGGATGTCCCTGTTGCTGCAGCAGTCAGGTCTGATGCTAGATGCATACACATCGGCCGCGTACAAAGGGACACCTTGATCCAACCTCACCGAAGGAACACCCGTGAACCAAAGTTGCTCTCTGAATTACCGTCTGAGTATGCGCGATGTACGGACGTCGGTAGAGATGCATCGCCGATCGAACCACAAACCAAACCAGAACTGGTCCCTCCACCCGTAGACCCTCCACAGTACAAATTAGACTCGCTTGGTCCCCTCGAGTCATTCAATGGACCCATAAAGAATAGCAGTTCATCGGAAAGAGGCGAGGGGACTCTGACAATTTCGCAAGTCCAGACACAGAATCTGTCATCAGCTCGAGATCCCGACATCGCGGACGTCCTCGAACAATCTCACGCACCCATCGCACCAAGAGAACCAACGGAGGAAGATCCGGCGACACCTCAAGTACATTCCCAGGACTCGGCATCTGCTCGACGTCTCGACATTGCGGACTTCCTCGAACGATCACATGCACCCATCACATCAAGCCATGTACTCGTGGGTAGCCCCGGAAGCAGCACTGCAGCGAGAAGCAATGACGCTCCACTGGTGCCGACATTGAGGTAAGAATACCCTGTGAGTGGCATACATCGAGACTGATCTTTCAGTAGCACAAAAATACCAGTCAGACCAATTGTCCTGTTCAGAGGTCGGGTCGTCGATAACATAGCATCTTCCGCTGATGTTACACACGATCGTCCAAGGATGGCGGGGAAGTTGGCGATAGCAGACCGATCCGACGAAGAAGATTGTCAAGAGCAGGATTACAGTAACACGGCTTCTAAGACTCTATTCACTTTTGGCTTGACTGATCACGATGCTGACAACCCCACTGGCAGGCTATTTCCTCTGTCAGCGCCCTCTAGTCAGCCCTTGCACGAAACCACGACAGGGCCCCTTGGAGAGAATCTGGTGGCTTTGCAAGGTACCCCCAAAGACCTGCACCCAGTAAAAGAAGATGGCCTCGTCACACAAGCAGCACTCGACTATGCTATGGCCGTCTCGTTACAAGAAGAAGAGGATTGTAGATATGCCGCAGAGCTGCAAGCGCCATCCAGAGAGTGTACGGTATGCTGTGAATCCTTACACACACTCGAATTTCCAGCCATGCCTCCCGCGAGCGATTGCGCGCATGCTGCAGATGTCTGCTTTCCCTGTCTTCAACAGTGGGTCGCGACAAAGGTAGATGCAAACGCACGAGCAGTGATCGACTGTCCACGGTGTACCACACTTCTGAGCCATGAAGATGTTCGCCGCGCCTGCAACACTGAGACCTTTGCTAAGTATGATCGATTCGCCGCACTAACTGTTGTCAACGGCTTGCAGAACTTCCACTGGTGTTTACGACCTGGCTGCACAGCGGGCCAGGAACACATCGGCGGTCATCTAGGTTATATGCAATGCTACGCATGCGACTTCGAGCAGTGTCTAAAACACAAAACGGAATGGCATCGAGGTCAAACCTGCCGGCAATATGATGCACGTGTCGGGACTCAGGCCCACAAGCAACTTCGCGAGCAAGAGGAACGGGCAACCACAAAGTTTATGGACGAGCAGCAGATCAGGATTAGACTGAGAGAATGCCCGGACTCTAGGTGTAGGAACAGGATCCCAGAAGGCCAAGAGATTCCTGAGAAGTGCCCAAAGCGTGGATGCAAAGCCTCGCTCGAGCGTGAGCCAGTCTGGAAGAAATGTCCAGCTTGCCATACGTTGATTGAGAAGACCTATGGATGCGATCAGATGAAGTGCACAGTAAGTCAACGCACAATCTATTGCAGTGTGTTACATGTAAGCTAATGGTGAATGCGCACAGATGACGAGATGTAAACAGAAATTCTGCTGGCAGTGCCTGGCAACCTGGGAAGATATGCTGAGGTATAAAGGGAAAGCGTAAGTTCGCCAGTCGCTACGACGAGTTGGGAGATATACTGACTATGCTCATCTTAGACATGGTGTTGGCTGCAAATACAGAACGGGTACAACATATCCCTACAGCTATCGTTAAGCCTTAAATCACTCCCGCTCTACAAGTCTTCGATGTTGGAACTTCTGTCTTTGACGCTGCGATTTTGTTTTGAGGGCTTGGTCATTGACAATCCATATCCGAAATAGTTCTTGTGTATCACAAATTCAAGCAACTTTTTAAATCGATCATATCAACGATGGAACAGCTCTCGTGACCACATGGTTGCATTTGATAAAGGATAGCCGGAGGGCAAGTTTAGGCGAGGTGATGGAGCTGCCCCAGATTTTGGCCCCCTCGGCCACGCACGCATCATCAAGACACCGTCAATACCTAGGCAGACACTTTCGGAGCCAGCGATACTGCAGAAGGTGACGAACAGATGTCTTCATGACCATCACTGCCTCACAGTCTCAAACATGCTTTTGAACCCATTCAGAGTCCTCGGCGACGTCAGCCATACCGTCAGCAAGTGCATCTTGATATGGTCTATCCACACGAACAAGAGTGCTGAGGGTAAGTCCTGTCTTCACGCCAACACTAGATAGTATCTCTGACTGTTGTTGCCCAGGTGTGTCCCTCATCACGCAAGCGCTATACTGCGTCGTCTTCATTGTTCGATACTTGGACCTCTTCAGCAACCTACACGACTTCCTCGGCTTCTGGAACTTCAGTCTTAAGGTCTTCTATATCTCTTCGTCGCTGTATATCGTCTTTCTTATGACAAGAGTCTATGCCCGAACAAGAGAACGTGAGAAGGCCTGGAAGCTTGGAATCTGGAGTGTGCTAGGATCTGTCGTAGGCGCACCCATCGTGGCCGCCATCTTTGTGGGCAAGGACGCCTTCAGATGGAGGAACCTATTTGACGTTAGTTCCGCTAAACATTTTGTATCATCGAGGCATTGCTAACGCGCAACAGATCCCTTACACCTTCACGCTCATCCTCGAATCGCTCTGCATTCTGCCGCAGTTACTTCTCCTACGCCAAACCTCGGTCCCCACCGTCATCGACAGCTTCTATCTCGTTACCCTCGGCTCCTACCGTGCCTTCTATATCCTCAATTGGATTCTTCGCAGCTTCACCGAAGAACGACACCAGAACATCTTCCCCATCAGCTTCACGTTTGGTGTAATACAGACTCTGTTCTACTTCGACTTTGCTTGGGTATACTGGACAAGACAGCGCGTCAAGCTGCGATACGGTGGTGTGGTGGACGGCGAGGATATCAGCAGAGGCTGGCTGATCAGCAGGATTATTGGACACAAAGGCAACACCGAGCACGATGATGACGATGACGCTGGTCTGGCTGGTCAAGAAGAGGGCATCATCCGTCCAACTGGCAACAATCGCAATTGGGGTCCGAGAGGTATTTCGGTATCTGCAGATGATGGGACACATGAAGCTGAACATACTCGTCTGGCCGATCCGGACGCTTTCGAGGACGACTACGACTACGGGGATGACGCAGTTGTGGTGAGTCCTGCTGTGTCAGAAGTCGATCGAGCGTCCATCAAGGCCAGGGAAGAAGAAACCACAGCTCAGCAGGCTGGTGTCAGCGATGGAGTCGAATGGCGAGACGACCACCATAGCTAAGTATTGCAATGTAAAAGTGTAAGCTTATCACACGCAAAACAGATCTCAAGAGCCGTGTAAACTTAGTAGGAATTCAAAACTCGGGGTCACCCATGATCAAAACGACACTGGCCACCGATTGGATTGGTGGCCAACTATACCAATCAAAGAAGTGTGCCGGCAAGGCAGGAAGTTCTGGTTGATTCGTTAATATAGGAGCCATCTCTGTGATACACATGCCGTACTTATAAGATCGAAGAGCGATGCAACCTACTTGCTACCTCTCTTACAGCTATTGTTGATCCATACCATCCGCTCTGGAGCATCTTGACTTCACCGTCAACATTGATCGCGTTTCTGACCTTGGATGTAGCGACTCTCTCCAACCAAGCTTCTTGAGTCGCTCTTTCCAATCTCGTTTGTCGCCATCGAGGCTCCTGCCTCACACCCTACGAATAAGTCTCTCAATGACTTCCAGTACAATCTTCACCCCCTTCCCTCACAATACCATCAATTTCACACCACTATCAGACTCACTGAGCCTCCTCACACGCCACTACATACTCTTCAGTTCGATCCCATCTCAATCTTCCTATCCTCCCTCCGACATCCACTAAACCGCATATCATTGTCAATACACAATCTCTTAAGATCTCACACATATACACACCCACGATCTCGCATACCTGTACCCACATTCACGATCTCTCACGCCGTTGACTTCGTACCATCTCGCACTTCCGATTGAAGATCTTCTACCTCATACTCACTTCTGCCATCACGACACCACCTGAACAGATACAAAAGATGACAAAAGGAAAGAGGAAGGCCAAAGCGGAAGAGGGTGAGGGAGATGAGAAGAAGGACAGCAAGAAGGCTCGCTTGAGTTACGACTTCTTCCATGACAAGCCTGAGTAAGTCTGGAGTTCAGCATCGAATTGATCTGGCTAACCGAAACCAGGTCAGCCAAGAGAGATGCTCCGACAGTACTTGTCTGTAAGGGCGAAAAGTGCCACGTGTTCCCGCAGATCTTGGAGATCTGCTCGAAAAAATTCTCACAACACTGGGAACATATCGTGCAGAACAACCGTACCTACGCAGTGCTAGATTCCTTAGCCATCCGGGGTGTACAGGTCTACGCTAACTGGGCGATGGACCACGAGAAGCCGGCCCTGATTGCAATCAATAGCGATGAAGGCGATATCCTGGATGATCTGATCACATGCTACCTTACAGCTCGCGCACTACGGGCATACTTACTCCGCGATCTGCTCCTCTACGAAGCCTGCAAGGTCGGCAGTACTGCCGGCACTAAGCTCGTCGTCCGCAAAACGCACATCACAAAAGTTTACGAGGAGACGGAAAGATCGAGTGATGCTCTCCGCAGCTTCCTTGCTGCTGTAGTAGCTTATCAACGCCGCAATGGCCTGGCCAATCCCATCTCCGGTAAAGACGATCGTAACGACAAACAACGTTCCAGATTCGAAGCCCTGCCACAGGACTTTCAGTTCGATCTCATGGACGAGCTGTCCAAGAACAACGCAGCTGAAAACCCGTGCCAGAGGCCAAAGAGATTCTTGAAAGTTGTGGTCTATCACATGGGGAAGAAAGAAGAGAAGAGAGCGGCTGCAGAGCGAGCTCGATTGGAGGAGAGAGGGACCGAGGGCTCGCCTTTGTTTGTGGATGAAGAAGACGATTAGTCCAGTCATCACAAGAAGTTGACAGTAAGTTGGCACAAAAGCTTCAACAGAGATGTGGTATCAGACAGATGAGATGCGGTCACGAACGAACGAATTTGCGAATGGTTTCACGACTTTACGACTTTATGATTTCTTTTTCTTCATTGACGAATACGGACTCTGCCAACGGAATATCGACTTTGGGAAGGCGAGAAAAGGCCAGAGCGGCACAGAACTCAAAGGGAACAAAGAGACGATGTCAATCCCGAGATGGCAGGAGCATATGATACTGATTTCAGAAGGGCAGCGGAGAAGGACCAGAATGTTGGTCATGGAAATCAAATGCAGATAATTATGAGCTCAACCAGTTGAACCACTTTCTCCAGAGTCCTTAGAAGTGATATTCGTGCACTAACGACAGGACTTGTGAGTCACGATATCGATGCTATGTGTCTACTGTCAGATTATCGTATGTTCTGACAATCGGCTTCGGAAGCTAAACAGTGCTCGCTTTGTGTATATATAATCATCTTCTTATCACTATTAGACTTTATAGCAGAACAGAAAGCGACATCATCTGTTAATAGACACTCGATGTCAGACAGACAAAATATAGCATCGAATTAATGAATTTGTAAACGATATAATGGTTTTGCGATCTTATGTTTTGGGTTTCATCGTTGGCGCTGATCAACTCTCGACGACAGGATATTGATTTCAAAAATTACAAGAGAAGAAAACACTAAGCTAATGATCCTCGATTCTTTGGAGTGGAGATATCAGCTCAATCAGTCTATTCAGTTATGGCTGACCGAAATTTACAATCATCACTTGCTCCTCAATTCGCGAAGGTGATCTGTGTAACTAGTCTCGAGAGAAAAGTATCTGTCGTGAGTCTGGTGGCAATCTATATGTGCCATGGAGCTTACGAAAAATGTCCAAAAGAAGAACCGGTGCTATTTTCCTGCTCGTGGATGTTTGTGCACCACTTCCTGAATCACTCTTGCCATGATCCATCGTATTCATCGTGTAGGAGAGGTAATGCAGCAATTTCCTGGCAAGTGTACCTTCCCCAGCTTGAGAAAATTGCGGAAGTGAAGGGCTCATCTGAAGAGTCACAAGTGCTCGCACTCGCGCAGCTCCTAGGGTGCGAGACAAGCCTTGAGGATGCTTGTCGGCGCCATGCCCGCGGCTGAGGGAGAGGGTTGTTTCTACGTTTTGTGATCCCCAGTGTCTCCAGAACTCATGGAGGAAACTCGATTCGCCGTTCGGAAGGCGACGACAGGGTTGTCTTTATGCTTCACAAGGCTGTCGCGTGATCATGTCTCGTAGTCATTGGACTTCAGTTTGCTTGCAGAAATTGGCCACAGTCTTTTGCGCGGCCATAGAATGTTGGATGGAGTGCGATTTGTTCAAATGGGCGAGGCGAGGACCTTCTGTTGCGATTCTTCTCTGGCACCAAAGAGGCGTCTGCGGACAAAGTCGACATAACCGACACGGCGACCTCGAGCCACGCTGAGAGCATCCTGCAGGAGACCAAAAGCAAGGCCAAACTTCAAGCCGATAGTAGCAGTTCTGGCAGCAGTCTGGATAGGGAAACGATTCCAAGCGCTGAAGCCACCAGCAGTGCCCATGGCAGCAATGACAGAGCTCATGAAATCCCTCTGGACCCAGACACCGCGTTCGTTGTGCAAGTGCTCCAGCCCAAGAGCTTGTTCGTCCGCAGTCTCGTAGATGTGATCGCCTGACAATCTCTTTTGTCTCTCTTCCCTTCTTCTTTCTTTGAAGCCAACCAAGTTCCTCAAGACAGCACCTCTGAACCTGTCGACAGCCTCCTCAAAGACGAAAAAGATGGCGGTCCAGAATGACAGACGAGCGCCCATGCGGAAACCCTCCTTGATGCCACCAAGCATGATGTTGTAGTTTTTCGACTTGTGGTAAAGGTACCAGCCTACTTGGGAGGTGGGCAGACGATGTGCATTTTCGGCGCGGAAACGGAGACCGGATAGTTGGCCGCCATGAGTGAGACCCAGACCAAAGCCGGCGAAGGAAGCAAGGAGTGTGGTGAGTGGTAGGCGGTAGTTGAAGGCTATGCTTAGGCGGTCATTGGGCGGTCGGCGGGTTGACGCTGGCGTTGCTGCTATCGGGGGCTCATCGATGAGGGCGGGAGTGGGAGTGGGAACGGCCGTGTTGAGAGCAGCCTCCTTTTCCGCCGACATGATTGCTGACATGTGGTCGGGGTGTGTTATAAGTTATGTCGAAGAAGAAGAGCAAGCAGCTCTCGGAGGTGGATTGAGGACTCGCCTAAACCTGCCCAGCCTGTCCAAACGCGAGCTCTCCAATGCGCCTTCCTCTTGTTGCTCTTTCATTCCTTCCTGCTTCCATTCAACACACACGGACACAGCGTCAGTCGTTCGATCTTGCCGGAAGACTCTTGACCCTGCTACTCACAGCCAAATCTACTTGTCACAACTTGCACGATCCCAATCATGCCTGTCTACGATCCCACGCCCGATGTCTGGACCATCAAATTCAAGAATGCCCGTACAACCGTCGTCCTCTATGTCTACCAACTCCAAACACTCGCAAGCATAAAAGTCGAACTCCTACACGCTCTCAAAACCGGAAACCCTTCTGGCCAACTAAACGGCGCAACTCTGCCCGACTCAGCAGACGACATCGAACTCGCCAAACCTCGCGACCTCTCAAATCCTGGCGCTTCAGGTTGGCAGAGCATTGAGCCCGATGCTCAGGTCGACGACTTCGATGCCGATCTATTTGGAGGCGACAGCGCCCCGTCAAGAGCTAAGGGAAAGGGGAAGGCAAAGGCAAATGGTGCAGGCCACAAGAACAGTCCGTTGGGTGCTGGCTTGAAGGACAATGCCATTGTGGCTTTCAGGTTCAAGGGGCAAAGGACCGTCTCTAGACCTGTGGGTGATGACATTGATGAAGGTCTGGGTCTGGAAGACGATGCTGCGCCCGATGCCGATGGCTGGAACGTCGAGTTGCCCAAGTTTGAGGATGTCTATGGCTTGAACGACTTGGTGCCCGATGATCAGCTTCTCACTCCCAAGGCTGATAAGTTCACTTGGGCTGCTTGAAGTCTTGATATTCGGTCCTGAGAAACAAACCAATTCCTTGTCAAGCTCGCCTCTCACGAAGCTACCAATCGTAGACCAACAGAGCTGCTTAGCCTGATCGGCACCATCTCAGTCGAGAGAAGCATCTATTCGCCGCGTGACAGCTGCTCGACGGCAGCCGTCTACGCTACAACAGGTCGTCGTCATCACAGCACAGCTGTTGCCATAATGAGTTTGAAGGCAGACCACATCGTGAGCGACTGGCGCCAACGAGACTCACTATACTATGTATAGTGTAAAGCACACTGCAATGCTTCGCTATAGTTGCTTCAATTGCACGGCAGCAATTGAGCTATGATGAACGAATGAATTCAGCTAGATAACGAGACAACGAATTACCAAAATTGACACTTTCCATACACGCGTGATCGCTGAACAACATTCTTCTTCATCTCACAGAGTAGAACATTCAACACCTCTTGTCCCCTGTCTATGAAGCGTTTTACGTCAATTCCCCTTGCATGTCGTTATCTGCAATAACACAGCGACATTGAAGTTTAATGTTGCCGTCTTGAGCCGTAGACAGAACACCCCCACTCCCATGACGTACCTAGCAACCTATAGACTCTCGTATCTTCGGCTACCATCACAACGACTTTACAACACCATCAAAGTCAGATCATGTTCACAAGCGCAAGCAAAAGAGTTACCCAAGTCTTGAACCACTTTACCAACCCATCAAGAACTTTCACGTCATCAGCATCCACCATGGCAAAGCTAAGCATCAACTCCACCGTTCGCATGAACTCAGGCTACGAGATTCCGCTGCTGGGTTTCGGAGTCTACCAAACACCCATGGACGTTGCCGAGTCGGTCACTGCTCACGCTGTGAAGAGTGGCTATCGCCATGCCGACTCGGCAGCTGCATACCGCAACGAGGCACCCACTGCAGCTGGTCTGCTCAGCACTGATTTGCCTCGCTCCGAGCTATTCTTTACCTCCAAAGTACCGCCCAAAGCCATCAATTACGAAGCTGCCAAAGCTGTAGTCGATGAGTCTCTGAAACTTACGGGTCTGGAGTACATTGATTTGTATCTTTTGCATGCACCGTATGGTGGTAAGGAGAATAGATTGGGCGCTTGGAAGGCTCTGGTCGAAGCTGTGGAGGAAGGGAAAGTGAGGAGTATTGGTGTGAGCAATTATGGTGTGCATCATCTCGAGGAGCTCGAGGAGTGGATCAAACAAGAGGAAGAGAAGAAGGGTAAAGGTAAGGGTGGTGTGTTGAGTGTCAATCAGGTGGAATTGCATCCTTGGTTGGCTAGAGATGATATCGTGGAGTGGTGCGAGAAGAGAGGTGTTATTCTAGAGGTATGTTTCCTTCAGCATCGTGGATTTGACAACATGGCTGACTGACATCCACAGGCGTACTGTCCTCTAGTCCGCGCAACAAAGATTGATGATCCACTTCTTACACCTCTGGCGAAGAAACACAACAAGACGACATCCCAGATTCTCCTCCGCTGGGGTCTGCAAAAGGTATGGATCTCCCAAAACTGTTATTTGCACACGGCAGTCTGGCTAATGAGACATTGACAGAACTTTGTTATCCTGCCAAAGTCGGTTACACCTGCTCGTATCGAGGAGAACAAAGATCTGTACGATTTTGAACTCGACGAGGAGGATATGGAGTCGCTGAACACCGGAAAGTATGAGCCTTGCGCTTGGGACCCTACCGTCAGTAAGGATTAGATGTAGCAAAAGAAGTGTTTGCGGGTTCCTCATTCCATATCCTTAGATCACGGGCATACGAAGGTCTTCGGGGGACTGGTTCAGAAAGTATATGTTGAGCAACTCATATGCTTTGGACACGACCCTGCTTCTCTGTCTCCACGCGTCAGCAATAACGGTTCCTCGGTCGAGTCTTGCCGTGAAGCTTTGTGAGGAGTTGGTACAATATATGTAAGCGCCATCCGCGAGTTTCCTGGCCGAACATCCGCAGGTTGTATGCTTCTGATGCCACATTGTCATTCTATGCTTTCACTTTTCTGAAATCGCATGAGCAACAACGGTCAACTTATGTCAAAAAGGGTAAAATTTGCGATGGGTTAACAAGCCGAATACCCGCAAACCTCATGCTTCAAATGCCACTTTCTTGTCCTATACTTTTCCTACTATGATGTTGCATCGGCCATAAGTGCCGGTCCCGCAGCAAAAGATGCGAATTTCTGCGAGGAATCGGTTCGACCATCCTCAGTGACCATTCATCTGCGAATCGCCAGACCATGAAGATATGTTCGGGGTGAGACAAGATCATATGTTTTCTTCCGGCACTCTTCCACCCCTATCGGCAGTCTCAAGCCTCGGACTCCACCTTCAGCTGCCAAACACCAGTTACCATCTCGTTCTTTTCCTTCCAGCTGATCCAGAGACAATCCAGAAGGCCACCGAGTGCCTGGCAGCTGGAAAAGGGTGAGATGAACATGTCTCAAAGACAACGAAAAGAACTCAGGGTCCAGTCCAGATTTCGGGAATGCCGGCGGGAAACGACGAGGGCGCAACGTCGCTCTTCGCAACATCTCGCTGCTTGTGTTTCTTCCCTCATCATCTGTCCCCGTCACTGACAATAAACAATCCTTTTCCAACGTGTCTCAGACTGGATTGTCTGCTTCTGGTATGGCAGCCAGGGCAATTTGTACAGATCGAGAACGGATGACTAGTCGAGCATCGACGCCATGCGAGAGCAGTTGGAAACGGCGATAACGGTTGTCTATCGATATTCTACCCACTGCTGCTGTCCAAGATTTGTATGGCGGTGCCAGCATATGCCTGCAATCATCTTTTCGAGGATATAACTTCTCGTATACTAACATTCTCGTTGCTATGAGGTTTGCGAGGGTCTCACTTGCGCTATACCATCTACTAGATGAAGCTTGAGTTGGTTGCAGCTGCCTGATATCCTTCACAGTAGAAACGTCGTCTCGAAGCCCCACATCCTACCTCAGTCTTTGATGACGAGCCGGACATGTTGCGGTCCAACAACAACATCGTCATACACTCAGGAAGATGTTCTCGCGATCATAGCATCGAAGATTGCATATCTGGCAGACTAAACATGACTTATCTGTGCTCTCGGGACATGGAATCTCGTCTTGATGCGGTTCGCTCTCGCTATCTAGCGACCGGTAGAAAAAGGCTTGTCAACCGTCGTGGAGACTCTGACCGAACGCCACCATATGCTCAAGACGAGTGCACATCATACCTCTTCTCAGAGGCTTCAGCTTGCTGCTCCGGCTCATCTGAAACAGTTGATGTAAAATCGTAGCGCCTAGACGGTGAGGTGGGGACGATAGAAGAAGACCGTTGACATCTTCGTTAATCTGCTTTCATACTTGTACTGCTGATCTCTCTCCACTTGGTGAGTTTCTGGTGTTTCTTTGATTTCAACTCTTGATCAACTTTGTCCGGAACACAGCGATACGAAGTGTTACCATAGCGAATCAAGCCGTACAATACACACAATCTCTCCGCTTGGACTTGATACTCGACACTTGTTACCACGTTTGACACGTTGCTCGAATTTACAGTCAAGAGCCAGTAAACCTCTGGCCTCTATATCCATCGTTTGGTCTACACGCAAACCTAATCACCCCAAGGGGACTACGACCTAAGGTCAACCATCACAATGCCAGCTTTAAACTCAACGACGCTGTCCCGCAGGAACCTCATGCACGAGATGACATCCCAAGATAACAACGCTTGGTCAATACTTGCCATCACAGGAACATGGTGTTTTCTAGCAGTCATTATCGTACTACTACGGGTCTACACACGGTTAACGACGATCAGATATCTGGGCTGGGATGATCTCTTCGCGGTGTTAACAATGATCTTCGGTGTAGTGATCTGGGGATGCTTCATTGGGGAGTCGCACTCAGCACTTGGAAAGCACTGGCAAGATATCACTCCGGAGATGCTGGTCGCGTACAGCAAATGGCAGTTCGCGCACGGAATGCTCATGGTGTGGGCACTGCATGGAATGAAGATTGCATTTGCGATATTTTTGCTCAGACTCAGCAATGGCAAAATCTTCAGAAGATCGCTTTTCGCTGTCATGTGTAAGTCTTGCAATGGATGCTAAAGTTTCATTAAGATTCGAGTATGCTGACTAGAGCCAGGTTTCATGACTATCTATACGACAGCATCTTGGTTCACCCTTCTCTTTAGCTGTTTCCCCATTTCGGCATCCTGGAATGGCAGAAATGGAAAGTGCATCTCTCTAGCGAGCTTCAGGGGTCTGGGCGTGACTTATAGTAGTGAGTCCAATTCAATCAACTCTATCACTCAAACTAACCCGGAAACAGTCCTTGGCATGCTTACAGACGCCTTTCTGGCCTTTATTCCTGTTCCGATAATATCGAGAATGCAGCTTAACATTCGCACCAAGATCTGCTTATATCTTGCTTTCGGAATGGGGCTTGCCACCGTGACCTGCGGTGCCATCAAAAGCTATTACCTCTGGCATTACTTCAACGATCAAGATCGTCTCTACTACAACAACTACTTTGTCTGGGGAGCACTCGAGCTCTACGTCGGTACCATTGCAGCATGCCTGGTCAGCTTGAAGCCTCTCATCTCCTCATTCCTCGAGAAGGCCAAGTCAACACTGGTCACTTCTGCAGCACTCGCAAAGTCATTGCATCACCACGGATCCCCTAGGCCTCATTCTCCACACCCGGCTTCTCCTAGATTCGAGGAAAAGACTGAACAGCAGTTCAACACATTCAACACCCAAAACTTCCCTCGCATTGAGATCTGTAGTGTTAGCGATTACGAAATGCCTGATATGCCAGTCGTGGTCGAGCAGCCAAAGATCTTCAGAGTAGAGATGGAAAGCAATGATGTCCCAACATCACTTTCCTCGTACCCAGGCTTCACCTCGCCTCGCAAGTCGAAGAGAAAGCACAGACCGGCGCCTCTGGACACAGAAGCTCTAAGCCGGAGGACATCGCTAGAACTACCTTGCCTGGGAGGTGTACTTAATTCGCCTTCGCCAACATATCTACCATCAGCAGTCGACCTCAGCTTTCTAGATCTGGTCAAAGGAAGAGATCCTGAGACACTATCTCGCAACCCAAGCGTCATACAATTACCCAACAGTAGATTCTCAAACTCGACATCCGGCACTGATTCTCCTGCTACAATGACAACAACAAGCACACTTCGCAGCTCCCTCTCCGTCCCCAACATCTGCGGCCTTCTCACATCACCCTCACCGACATTCCTCAATTCCGCCACTGGCAACGACTTCGATTTTTTCAGCCTCATCCGCTGCCGCGACCCCGAATCCCTCGCTGCTGCCAGCAAAGTTCCATCTTCACGCAGGGGCACCGTGATCTCCATCCCAGACTCGATCCCCGAAGACCACGGCGTCAGTTTCCCGACCTCTCGCCGTGCAACTCTAGCACACACTCGCTATCACTCTGTAGAGATCAGCGAAGCCAGCACAGCATCAGTACAGACCGTCCAACGTATCAACGCCGGCGAAGTACGCAGACGACCTAGTATGGCACCCTCCGCCGCCTCCACAACCTCTGCTTTCCTGTGCCCACCCGTGTACGGCGAGGACTCTCAAGGCACCTCGATGTACTTCCACGTCATGACTTCTGGGCAATTCAGAAGCACGGCCGAGACTGCAGCCAAAGCCTTGGAGGTCGAAGATGCACCGCTGAGTCCCATGTCCTGTGGACCAGCGCCGAAGTTGGTGCTGAGGGAACAGCATGAGTATTTCGGATTCAGTCCTGTTTTTGATGGCGGATTTGGAGATTTGACGGCGAAAGAGAGGATTGATTCTTCTCAAGCTGCTACACTGAAGAAGGATGAGTGAGCATAGTCCTCTGCTCTGGCAGTTTTTCTTTCGTCTTTTGCATAGCCATGGCGTTTTTTTGGTGCATCCATAGCATTGCACTCCATCTGCATCTAGCGGCATCGATGGCATGGTGTTTTTCTCTTCTTTCCGACATGTCCTAGGACTTTTCTTGTACATGACACCATGTTTATGTGGTCACCTTAGACAATTCATAATTACGATACTTCTCCATACAAACATGAGTTCATAAGATTCACCTCTTGACAATGTTGCGCTGGTTTTCATGATAAAATCAAAGAGGCATGGTCCTACAGATTTCACAGAGTGAATGAAAGTAAGCTTTGTCACTGTAATCTGTTTTGTCCAAGGACAAAACACGTTGCTGTTTGCACGTTCACCCTTATCGATGAACACATACATGTGACTGTATCTGACGAGCAGTGTGAGCTTTGGTAACTGCTTGAAATGGCATTGATAAGCATTGTCGTTGGCTAGATACCCTGCGACACAAGCATGTCAGATGCAACTTGCTTCTGCACTGGACGGTATGCCGGCATGGCCTGTAGAGCCTGGGATTGATATTTGATGTATTCTGGTCAATCGTGTGCCATATTGGAGATGCTACCCGGCTTCCACAGATATAATCTGCACTGGTGTGTTTGCAAGGTAACAAGCCCTAGCGGAATTGCATTGCCTGTATCACACAATTGACAAAAGAAGTAATGAGTGTCAGACGCACTGCAGCTTGACCAGTCAGTTTTCTCCACAGAGTTGATATCACGTACCGGATGGATGAAGAATAGAAATACGAGATATGCGTCCACCAGGGTTGCAGCCTACAGATGGCGGGGGAGGCACGAGTGCTACTAGACATGCATTTGAAGAGCAATAACATGGGTCTGCGGATGTTTGCAGAATGCACGGCAGATTGGTACATGTACGAAAACAAAACAACGATGTGAGAGGTGGTAGATTTCGAGCAGAAAATAACGATCTGCAAGGCCGAAATAGTGGACTCGAGATAGTGAGGAGGTACGGGAATGAAGGACGAGAATCAAATGATTGCGATGAGTCGATGGAATAAGGCGATGTGCGTGGTGGCTGGTCGGTTAGGTGGATTGTTTGTAGGGTTTCCGGTGTGTTGGACTTGTTGGGAGAGATGGTTGAAGATGTGTGTCGCATTGCCGCGAGGGAGGGGTTGGAGGACTACTACTGCAAGCCACGCCTAGTGGTGGAGTATTCGTTATCGAGGGCACCTTCTACATGGGTGCGAATGGTGTATCATCGAGCATTGGAATGAGTCGCAATTGCAGAAGCAGCAGAGAAACCATTCGTCGGGGAAGCGGTGGCTGTCAAGGTTCCTTTATGTGCCCGGTAGCTTGTAGGGAGCGAGTGGGTAGGCTTCACGGGCCTCGGCGCGGGAAGGCGCGCGGGACGGAAATTTTTAGTGCGTGCATGACGACTCGGTCAATTGTGCTGTGCTCTATCACGACTTTTCCCAATCTCACTCACCGCTGCCTGTAGACTCGTCCTACTTTAACTGCACCTCTCCCCGCTCGCCCACCATGTCAGGAAAGCCCGTCTCCCACGACTCACACCCGCCTCACGGCCACCCCGAGAACCAGGGCCCCAGCGAGCAGAACGTCGACCGCGCATCCACTGCCTCGCACCCTCCCTCGACCAAGCCCGACCCTACCACTACCGCACCTCACCCCAAGCTGAACCCTCATGGCGCCAAAGGAGTCCAGTCCTCCTCCTCTTCCTCCGGTCCCGCCGAACTCGCCGATCTTAAAGTAAGACTGAGAAATGCTCTGCGACAATACCCCGACTTCCCCTCCAAGGGCATTCTCTTCGAGGACATTATGCCCATCTTCTCCTCGCCAAAGCTCCACTCAGACCTCATCAAGGCTCTCGAGCTCGAGGTTCGCGCAAAGTTCGACAAGGTCCCCGACGTCATTGTTGGTCTCGAGTCGCGCGGTTTCCTGTTCGGTCCTTCGCTTGCTCTCCGCCTCGATGCTGGTTTCGTTCCCGTCAGAAAGCAGGGCAAGCTTCCCGGCAAGCTCGAGACCGAGGGCTACGAGAAGGAGTACGGCACCGATTTCTTCCAGATCCAGAGCGACGCCATCGCCAAGGGACAGACTGTTCTTGTCGTCGACGACATCATGGCCACTGGTACGTTGCTTCGCTCAATCCTTACACGTTTCCAGACTAACACACTCTCAGGTGGCTCCGCAGTTGCTGGTGGAAACCTTGTTAAGAAGATCGGTGGTGAGATCATGGGCTACTTGTTCCTTATGGAGCTCGAGTTCTTGCACGGAAGAGACAAGCTCGATGCCCCTGTTGTTACTCTGCTCAGCGGCCAGGACGCCGAGAGTCGCGAGAAGGAGATGCCTCTTGGACAGACCAAGGAGTCTGCTGAGGATGTCAAGAGCGTACAAGACGCCGGTGGTGCTGCCGCCAGCAAGCAGCCCTAGGGAAAGAAAGAGGGAGCCGTAAAATGGACGTTCATATTTTTTTCCATCTTTGAGTCTGGATTTTTAGGTAGGTAAAATGCTGCTGGACTGGCTAGGTCGCGCATTGTAAAGAGATTCTCGATACCCACATATACTGGAGTCATACAATAGGTTGATGTCGTATATGCATACTTTTGTTCTCCTTCCAAGAAGCTTGTCGGATATCGATTGCTGTTTAGTGACTGGCAGCATTTCATCTGTTATCATAGCTTGAGCCTCTATCCCGAGATCGGGCAGGTTGCCCCACCAAAGACCCCTCGTCAGCAGCGGAGCTCAGACCCAAAACCGTACATACAGACCGATGCCACGACTTCTTAACGCCATGCTTCTTCTACGTCGTTCTCTCTTGCAATCCTCCAAGTCAATTCCTCTTTCTCTTGCATCAACCTCTATACCAAAAGTCTTTCCTCTCAGACCTTTTCACACATCAACCATCAACATGTCGGACATGAAGAAGATCTTTACCTCCAACTCCATGGCTCGTAAGTTGACAATCTGCTTGTTGTTGTGACCAATTGACTGACGAGTTCAACAGCTGTTGGCCCTTACGTATGTGCACTCTATCGATCTATTCCTCTTGTTCTTAGTCTCTCTGCTCGTTGGACGGCACCATTACATGTCTGCAACAATGGCAGCTTCCGGCAAACCAAGAGCAAGACCTGGAGATTCAATTCACGCTCAAGCGGACATGTTCAGAGCAGTCTGACTAACATCATCACAGAGCCAAGCAGTCCAGGTCGGCCAGCACATCTTCGTTTCTGGCCAGATCCCCGCCGACAAGAACGGCAACTTGGTCGAGGGCAGCATCGCCGACAAGACCAAGGCATCATGTGAAGGCATGAAGGCCATTCTTGAAGAAGCCGGCAGCAGCATTAGCAAGGTCATTAAGGTAAGTTCCTTTCCTCCAATCTGTCTATCATTCTTAAATCCTGATTATATGTTTTACAGACCACGGTCTTCCTTACCGACATGAAGGACTTTGCAGAGATGAACGGCATGTACGAGCAATACTTCTCTCACAAGCCTGCTCGCAGTTGTGTTGCTGTCAAGGAGCTTCCCAAGGGTGTTCCTGTTGAGATTGAGGCTATCGCTCTCTCGTAATTGTTGATGTAGTGTTCTTCGGCTGTGTATACCCAAATAGGAAGTCGAATACATCTTTTCTAATCCAACTTCTTCAATTCTCGACAACTCCATAATTCCGGTCTGCATATTAGAACTGGGCGTGCTGCTATTGTCTTGGTGATACTCGTGTCACACAGCACGAAATACAGTGAGAGGCTAAGGAATATTTTGCATTCATCCTCTACCGCATTGCGTCCAATGCCCAAGATAGACTTCCAACTCGACCATCAAGGTCCCCAAATTCCGCCCTCCCACGTAAATGCTCCCGAGTCTGAGTGTTGTGACTCGCCCCAGACTCCTCTCATACAAGAACCTAAGTATCAAACTGCCACTTCTGCAAACCACCCTTATGTCCCTCCTTTGGCGCCGAACTCCTCACCGCAGGCTTAAACACCGCAGTCTTTGAGTATTCTTGAGCCAGCTTTGCACATTCCTTCTTGTGAACTTTGTAGTGTGCTTTTGTGCACTCTCTGGAGCAGTAGTGAACGGATTTGCAGGTTGTGCAGGCTTTGAGAGGTTTGTTCTCTGGATCTTCTTCTGGCTTGTTGCATTGAGCGCAGGTTTTTACTGCGGGTGGTGCTTCTGATGTTGGAGCGTGTTAGGAAGTTTGCTGATGTGGATGAGGTAGGTGTGGATTTTGGGGGATTGAGAAATTTTGGGGAGTTCGTACCTGTTGTGGGTTGTGCGCTTGAAGAGCTGCTTGCCTCGGGCTGATCTTGGGGTTGTGATGAAGACATGTTGATGGTGTGTCTTTCGTAAAGTTGAGATCGGTGGTCTAGCGATCTGATATGTTGTGGTATCTTGGATGGTTTCGGTAAGAAAATGTGAAACTGATATTGATAGAGAACAGCGTGGTGTTTATGTAGAACGGCAGTATCGATCGATCCTCACCACGCCGTTCAGAACATCTCACATTCGCTGTTACTGAATGTATGGAAGTGACTTTCATCCAAGTATCTAGCCGGTATATCTCGTTTACTTAACTTCCGACTATCTACTGCTTCCTATGATCTGCTTTGAAGAAGTGTTCCCAAAGACATGAAGAGTTGATACTCGAGCATCATTCTTGGTCGCTGGCCAGTACTTCGGACTCTTCTCTAGCTATACCACTCGACACAATGTGTCAGAGATTCTACATCTCCTCTATCACCTAATAAGAACGCGACTCACTATCTTCCCGGTGAAAGATGTCAAGTGTGATAATGATACTGTATTGAGTTTCGGGTCGGCCTGAGTATTGATTACAGACGTTCGGCCTTGGCACCGCGACGCTAGCGTAAGCGTGGAGAAGTGAGTCGATTGGAGGTAATTGGCGCGGCCGATGGCTCTCTTTCGTCTTTCTTTACACTCGAATACAGTACATATCGTGTAATCAAGCGACTGGTCGCCAGTTGCATAAGCTTGACCATCATGGTAGATTCATCCACGATCGCGATACTCAACCACTCGACATGTCTGACATCGTCCACAGGGTAGAATCGCAAATGCAATCATCCAGAGAGCATTCGTCGAGTACCAAGAAGATGACAATCCCACAAAGGTAGCTTCCCGCTGCTATCAAGGCGCGTCCCTGGGTGATGGCTGACGCGATGCTGTACAGTGCAACAAGGTCCGCTGCACCTACTGTGGTTCAGTCCGCGCAAAGAACACGACTCGCCAAGTTGAGCATCTACAGGAGTGTCAAGCATACCTCAGCTCTCCTGACTACGTCGAGTCCCTGAACGACGTCGACAACTCCCAGCTGGACGAGGGCAACACCAGCCTCATGTCTGGAATTCACAACTCACCACTGCAGGCCACACCCACCTCGGCTCACAGAAATCAGTTCCTGATGGGCAACAGACCCAACCCAGGTCTTCAGGTCAATCGTCGTGGGCCTAACAAGCGCACTCGGGACGGTCAGGTCAAGCCAGGCCAACGCGCCATGCCTCCTCCCATCGCTCCCAACCCACCCGCTCAGACCCCAAGTCTTGCTGGCTACCTCTTGACTCAGAACGCTGCTCCTTTCACAGCTGCAACCCAAACATCCTTCCTCTCGCATGCTGGGTGCGGCACCCTCAGTGCTGGCGCAATGGGCCAGTGGCTGGCACAAGACTCACACATCTCCCGCGGTTACATCGCCTTTGTCGGTCAGCTCATTGGCAAGATCCGCCTGCCCATCGTCGCGAACTCAC
>Ga0268250_10000301_pt1 | contig 23982 bp, 19 predicted proteins | sample AgamicAsSfe_FD_200448 | JGI IMG/M metagenome (GOLD analysis project Ga0268250, IMG submission 200448) | Agave microbial communities from Guanajuato, Mexico - As.Sf.e (v2) (version 2) | ecosystem: Host-associated > Plants > Phyllosphere > Phylloplane/Leaf | place: Guanajuato, Mexico | collected...
TCCTCACACTCTGGCGCGCCCACCAAGAAGCGCAAACCCTCCAATCTCCGCAACGCATTCTCGCCAGACGCTGAATCAGTCGGAGGTTCCCCCCGCCAATACTCGCGTTCACCTTCCGTGGAAAGCAACATTACTACATCAGTCGTGAACGGCGCAGGAGGAAAGAAACGGCGGAAGAAGGGTGGAGACGGAGGTAGTGTCGCTGGCTCAAGTATAAGAGGAGGCAAAGGCGGCGACGGAAGAAGTGCAATCGGAGGTGAAGACGAAGATGGCGACGGAGAAGTAGAAGACGACGACGATGACGAGATGGGCGAGGAGATGGGTATGGAAATCGAAGGCGGCATGAGTGTTGAAGCACGAAGGAAACAAGAGAAGGAATACGAACGGTATGTTCCACCATCAACTTTCTGCTATCCAAACCCAGTTCACTAATTGCCAATGCGATGAACAGCATGCTAGAAGACTTCATGACCCCCGCCCAAATGGACCGCTACGCAACCTACCGCCGTATTCGCCTCAAGCGCGAAACAGTCCGTAAACTCGTCAATCAAACACTCTCCCAATCCGTACCTCAACCTATCATCATCGCCGTAACGTCCTACTCGAAAACTTTCATCGGTGAACTCATCGACCGCGCCCTCACGGTCCGCGACGAATGGTCCGCCGTCCGCACTCACTTGCTCAACCCAAATCTACCCGGTCCCATCCTAAGCCAGAGCTTAGTGAGACCAAGCGCTCATATCAAGGACGACAGGAATCGTCCCACCAACTCGGATATCACAAGTGCGGGATGGTATCCTGGCCAGGTTGATCGGTCTGAGAGTTTGTGGAAGGAGGTAGAGAAGGATGCTGGTTTGCAGGATAGGCTGAAAGCGTGTGATAAGGGACCACTTACACCGGCGCATTTGAGGGAGGCATTAAGGAGATACAAGAGGGATCGTGATGGTGGGGGTGCTGGCTTTGCGGGTATGAGTTTGGAAGGCGTGGAGAGGACTATGGGGAGGACGGGCGGGAAGAGATTGTTCAAGTGAGGGCATCTGTTTGTATTCCTTTCAAAGTACTGGGTTATTTTGGGTGCCACGGCGATTGGTACCGCCAAGCATAGCGACGGCGTTTGGGTATGGATATCACTAGCATAAGACTGCATGTTTTTACGGTGCAAGAATCGAAAAATCTGTCCAACATTGACAATAACACAAGTCAGTTGCCAAGTGAAATCTGTTTGGTCATTGCGGAAAGTCATACAATGTCACACGAAAGAACATATATTGTACTCAATACAAAGCATGAGCAGCATCAGGGGGTCATAAGTGGAAGTGGAAGTGAAACCTTCTCAGAGGCACTTTTGAAGAGCTACATTTATTCATAGCTATTCATCATTCCAGTCCATCCCAACCGAAGAGAGAACACCTTAGGAAATCATAACGCTAATCAACAACCATCTAGTTCTCGTGGAGGAGGTCGAGGAAGGTGTCAGCAGCAGGCTCGGGCTTGCTAGCCTCGAGCTTCTTCTGGCCCAACTTCTCCTTGGAGAAGGTAGCAGCGTATGGGTTGAGGCGGAGCTGCACCTGGAAGTTCTTGAGCGGGTTCTTCTTTTGTACGACACCACGCTTGGAGACGGCTCCACCACGGACGGGGCGGAGGACCTTCTGGACGTCGCTGGAGTTGATGATCTTGCTGAGGTCGGGCTGGCTCATCATGCTTGATGGGAGGAGGTAGTCCTTCTTGAGCGCGGAAGGCTCGGCGGTGGATCCGTAGACCTTGTCAAGGGCGCTGAAAGCAGATGAGGTCCAGACGATGAAGCGACCGAGGTGGCCACCGGGGGCGAGCTGGAGGAGGTTCAGGGAGTAGACAGATGAGGTCTCAACACCTGGGATGTTGCGGAAAGCAAGGACAAGCTCCTTGCCATCCTCGTCGGGGTTGTAGATGACCAAGGGACCACGGCGCTGCTTGTGGCGGCGGCCACGGAGCTTACCCTTACCAGCACGGAGCTTGCGGGAGTTCTTGGCCTTCTCGACATCGGCACCAGCACCGACAGCCTTCAACAGAGCGACGGCAGCGGAGGTCTTCTTGATAGCGGCATCGGCGAAAGCAGTCGATGAGATAACGAGGGGAACCTCAGGGACGGTGCTGATGGCGTGACCGCGGGCAAGGAGAAGAGCAGGGCTTCCTGAAGCAGCGAGCGCAGACGCGGTAGCGAAACGCTTCTGGTTCAGGTTGATCTTCTGGTGCCACTTGCGCCAGACCTTGGTGGGAGCGAACATGCGACCGGATCGGCACATGTTACCGAAAGCAGCCTGACCAGCACGGTGAGTACCTCCACCAGAGACACGGGGAATACGGGCGACAGCGCGACCAGTACCCCAGGACTCAGCAGAAGTTTGGTGACCAGCCTTCTCGGAGCTGCTTGTTGTTAGATCGAGCGATTGCGCAGCATGCGAGGTAGGCTTACACAGCGTATGGCTGGCGGCGGTTCTTGTTCATGCCAGTGTGCACCGCGTGGACGATGTCAGGGCGGATGGGTGCCTGTACGGATGGTTAACATTGCTCAGAGATAGCTTTGTAGTACGGAGCATGTGCTCAGAGGTACAGCAGAACCGTCGAAGCAGGTTGTGCATCGTCGAGAGACTGAGAGCCGGCAACCCAGAAAATGCGAGTTTTTGCAACAATTTCACGCCCGCACGTCATGGGAAGAAATCCGCCATATTCCAGGTCAATGCGAGCACTGCCCACTGCCACCCGCATCTTCGCTCTTTCAGATATCTTCCCATGTGTGCGTTGCTCCAACTGCCATTGTAGCCTCTCTCAGTCTCCCCCTCCAATTGCGGGTTGCGTCGTATCGCGAATTCGAATTGCGGCGGAACTAACCTTGAAGACATTGGGCACGGGGACGGTGTCCTTGGTGGCCTCGCCCTTGGCGGAGACGACGGTGACGGTTGGCCTCGACATGGTGGCTGTTGTGTATTGACCTGGTGGTTAGTTGTCGCGAGAGAAGATTCGAATCGTCAATGTTCTCGCTGAATTTCGACTCTCGCTTACCACTGGTGGTGTCGCGCTAACCGTCTTGGGCTTGGCGTCATTGGTCGCTGCGTGCGAGCTGGAGCATCTTCACATGCATCGCACCAAGCGCTACGAACTTTGAAAACATATTGTAGTCCAAAGTCACATATCGAAAACCACTGTTACGGCTGTCTACTTTGAAGTGAGATGCTATCTTGAAATTCAGAAAACTGCAGATGTCTCCAGCATCTATGACTAGTCTCAAGACTGTTGTGCGGAGAGCATGAACGACAACTTAATAGAATGCTTTTACCTTGACAATGCTCATGGCGACGGGCTTGCAGATGACACATAATAAGTTCTGAGGATTTGTATGCAGAAGCTACATGTCTTGTCATGCGTCCTTTCTTTAGTGCAATTGACAGATCATGGGAGAGATGCATACTTCAAGGTCAGCACCATCAATAGGTACCCGCTGTGGAAATGAAGTTTGTAAACTGGCTCGGTCTTGTGATTCGTGGGGTATCTGAATCACTGTTTCCGTTCATACTCGATCATCTATCTACTTTGTCTTTAGTATCACTATAGTTTCAACCAGGAAGTTTACATAGGCGTCAGTCGTAGCCGTAGCGCTAGTCAATATCGGAGGCACGACTTTCATCTCTGTTATTGTTATTGGCATATTGTACTGTTGATGCCAGACACAAATCTAATTGAGTACCTCATGCGCGCAGTCGATATGGTGACGTGTTGCATTTCAAGTACTGTGTAAACATAGGGGCGCATTGAAGTAATTTGGCTATGTTGAGACACCAAGCACAACCAAACCTACGATCAGGTCAACCAACAATTATACAAGTGCTGGCACGTCCCTGCTTGTTGGTCGAAGACGTCGCATAGTATTAGGTTCCTCGGTCCGCGAGCACGATCGCAAACATCTGAACCTTACAGAGGCCCGTGATATATCACCCCTTATGTCGAAGAGTATGCTACTTGGTCCAACTAGCCCTAATAGCGGACGAACTAACATGTTCTACCACAGCTTCTATGATAGTCTGGTTGTTGTAAGGTCATGGCAGATAGCACGGTGATGGCACGTAGACTCGGGCCGTCTTAGGGGCCTTGTCCAGAGGCCAGAACACTCACGACGCTCGACTCAGTCGAGTGTACCATGTGCGTGGTAGCGAAGAGTTGGGCTCTGATCTCTCCACGTTGCAAATTGATAAGTATGGAAACCACCACTGAGTCGCTCAGTCAACCCTATCCCGATCTCAAGAGCACGTGCCCGTCAAGGTGAGGCGGAATGCACTGAGTCGGCGGATCTTCGCATGGATGCCTGTTTCGGTGTCGCGTTGCTTTTTTGGACGGATTCTGCCGGTGTTAAAGATGCTGAAACGCATTCGGTGTGGGCTGGCCGAATCGGGTTTTTGCGTGACAGAAGAACAAACTATCAGCATTCAGGGCACAGGCAGCGGCAGAGGTGGAAATAAGTTTCGGCAGGTACAGCATAGATTGCGGCTCTGCCTAACAGCCATGCGGGAGAAAGTTCCACATATGTTGTGAGTGGGTTTAGGATTACGAAACTGACGGCAGAGAGATGAAACGCGTGGTAGTACTCACATGACGAAGACGCGGAATTCTCACCCCGCCAACGCCAACATGTGGGTCGATATCTTTCCACGGTGCGTTTCACGTCAGAGATATTTACTTGGACTGTTTTGCATGCCTCAGAAGGCTGCGATGAAGGCAGTCGCAGTCGACGAAGCAGTGCGTGTCGAAACGATGGCTGTGGCACGCGAAGCGAGGCAAGGGTCTCCTGGCTGTAGGATAATGACATTAATGACGACGCTGGCCGGGCTGCTGCGATGGACGCGAACGACGAGTAATTATCTCGTGTGCGTCCAGGCCGGAGACGGGACGGATTACATGGCTAGGTACTGTCTGGGGTGGCTGCAATATGAGCGGACCCCTACCTCTTTCCGAGGTTTCTCGTCTGGGCCTTCCCGTCTACAGGCTGCGGCCTTCCAGGGGGGGCTACTCTAGACTCGAAAAGGTCCGGGGAACAAAGGCAGTCTGGTGAAGTCATCCGCCGGCGTGTGTGGGTGTGAGCGTGTGGACGAGGCGAGGAGAGATTTTGTTTGCTAGAGCGAGGCAAAGGACGACTACTTGCAGGCTGCAAACTATGGATCGACGGCGGTACGGTAGACATGTTGTAAGGCGGCGTGCTTGAGTGGACTGGTCTGTTTGTGTAGTGTGGCCCATGGCCCTGGCGTGCTAGTGTGCTAGTGGTCGCAGCTGCCTCGTAGCGCACCGGCGGCGGTTGCTATTCCTGGAACGTCGGCGCTTCCACAGAGCCACCACTAGCGTTGCCTCGCAGTTCGTCTCCCCCATCCATCGACAAGACGCATTCACGCCGCCTCAATCACGACACACAGCGTGCTCGCCTCGCCTACCCACCAACCCTCCCCCCAACACCCAGGCGGCAGCGGCTCTGCGATCGACCGGCTTCCCTCGTCCGCTCTAAGCTGGTCACACTCTGCCACCACAGCAACCACGAGTCCAGAGTGTGTCGCAATACACGACAATTGTGAGCGCGGCAGCCACGTCGAGAGCGCCTTCCTCACCACCGCCCTCCCCTCACCACGCAGACCCGCAGCGTCGCCGACACTTGACCTTTCTACCCACTACGCCGCATCATCTCAGGCATAGGCGCATCGCCGGCCTAGTCGCTCCTTCCCCCAGGCGCTTAGTAGAGGATCTGGTATTCTCGCTCCCATTCACCACACCAGCGCCCCTCTCCACTGCTGTTGGCAACCAGGTAAGCTGCATGTCCTCTTCGCGTCCCAGCTCCACCCTCTGTGCCTTGTTGTCCGTCTGAGCGAGCATGACTGTGCACAAGGCAGTGTACGGGCAATCATCGTCTGCCATCCACTGCTTGCTTGACCATGTACACTACTCTTCCCCCCATCCTCGAGTCTGGAAACAGTTTCTCGAGGAACTGTCTCCAGCCTCCATTCCCCGTTCCCTGTTCTCCATGCCCACGTTTCGAAACGCATGCGCCTGCCATGTCTGCCTCGCCCACAATATCTCACAACGCTGACAGTCCCACTCTCAAAAGGGCTTTCTCTACACCTAATTCTTCTTTCCCTTCCAAGAAACTCGAGCAGTCATTCACGCACTGCATCCTCCAACCGCAAGCTCCATATTATTCACATAGCTCCAACGACCACTGTTCACGCTTGGCAACACACACTACGACTCGGAGACCCAGCATGGTCCAGACTAGTGCGCGAACATTCATGCCCATGCCGTCCTTCGGCGCTGTATTCGGGGGAGATCACCACAACAAGGGACAGAATGGCGGCAATGTAGTACGCCCTGCTACGAGCCCCAACACCAACTCGGGCGCACCCTTCTCCTCCTTCCATATTCACCACGACAGTCGCGACAGTACATCGACGGGCTCCTCCGATAACTCCCCAACCACAACCATCTCCACCATGGACTCGTCGTCTGTAACAGATCCCTCACCGGGCGTGTCACCCGAATCACCTCTCGCAAAGACAATTGCGTCTTCATCCTTCGTCGCCGACTTCAGGTCGCGGAGGACAGAACCCTCAGTCGGAGACCCCGCAGCCGGCCCTTTCTTCGAGCTACAGCGTCCGACAACACCTGCGAAGAAGCCTCGGAATCTCAAAAACCTTGGTATCAACACTGCGTCTTCACTCAGCAACTTGCGCGCGCATACACCTGCACCCATCGCAGTAGCACCAAAAGAGAAGAATAGCTCGGCACCACCATCACCGTTGTTTATCAAGCCACCGACACCGCCGAGGCGCCGACCATCGAACTTGAGTTTAACAATCTCGACCCCCGGTAGCAACGAGAGCAAGCCTGTACGACTGCTAATACCCTCAACACCGTCCTTCAACCGCCCACCTCTTCGTCATTTCCAGTCATCTCCATCACTACCATTATGTTCACCAAGTACGAATCCTATGGGTGGCATGCAGCTGCCTCCCCTACGTCCTGTTGCACCCAAGCCAAGTGGTCTTAGCGAAGTTCCCTTCGAGATGGAAGAAGAGGAGGACCAGGAACCGAATTTTGATGTGCCGCAATCACGGGAGGAGAAGCCGGCTGCGTATCCCAATGGACCTATTTGTATCTACGAGTCTGGCGTATATCTTTACTTCGAGCCAACCGCCGTACAAGCCACGACCTTCGATGTTATCATCAACGTCGCGAGCGAAGTAAAGAACCCCTTCACCTCGTCGACGGAGGAGTCTCAAAAAGACATTGACGCTAGGCGCATAGATGGCCCCCCAGCGGAGAACGTTGATTTTGCCACCCTGGCGCAGCGACCGAAGCAGTCGTTTGGTATGGAAGATAGCTCGCCGACAACACCAAAGGCAACAGCACCGGTCATGCAGACAATACAACCACGCGAAGTTGTCATTGATGGCAAGACATACAAGACCCCAGAGTACATTCACATGCCCTGGGAGCACAACACAGATATTGTCCCTGACCTTCACAAGTTGGTCAAGATGATCGATGAGAGAGTGCAGCGAGGCAAGCGGGTACTCATTCATTGCCAGTGTGGTGTCAGTCGCTCTGCGAGTTTGATCGTTGCCTACGGTCTGTACAAAGACCCGCAGATGAGTGTACAAGAAGCATATGACAAGGCAAAGAAGCGAAGCAAATGGATCGGGCCGAACATGAACCTCATTATGCAGCTGCAAGAGTTTAGGAACAGCTTGTTAAGACAGAACGAGAGCCGCTCATATCACAACCAAGGCTATGGACGTCGGTCTGCCGGTCTCCCTACATCTCGCTCTACCGGAAACAAATACGACAGAGACTCTGATTCAGGTTCGCGTACTCCACGAACGGCACCACTTCCACCCGACAGCGATATCAGTATGCAGCGGGCCAGCACAGGCAATATGATGGCCATATCCCCAGGTCCTCTATCCGCGCCCACTGGGGCTTTCTCACCTGGTTTCCGTCGGTCTTGGGACTCTAGCCCAGCACACTTTGAACTTCCATCGCCACCTGTCCCGATGACGACACCCTATGTTGATCCAAAGGGTCATGTCGTGCCTATGGTGTCTGTGACCAACGACGACCTGCCGACCATTCAGACCGAAGATGTTTCCGACGACCACGAGCTTCCAGAACCCGCGTTCAGACTTTCCGCTGTTCCCAACTTTTCACGTCAACTTCCGTTACGGTTAAGCCAGAGCAACGATGAGAGCGCATCGTCTGGAACAGAGGAGAGACATCTAGCGCCTTTGCGACCATCAGGGTTCGAGTTCGAGCCGCTGAGGTCCCCTGCTGTAGCGAGCTTCAACATACCCTCTTTCACTCCTTACGAATCATCAGATTCCGAGGTTATGTCGCCAATCAAAACCTCCTTTGACAACCCATGGCCGACAGGCTATGATCTGGATAGCCAACCTCAAGCGTCCGTGCATGAAGAACTCGATAGAGACAGCAAGGAGCGATTCTTTGCTCCTCTGTCGCCCCGCGCTACTTCCTTCGAGCTGGGACAACCTGCACCATCGCAAGCTTCACATCATGATGACCGTCATGAAGTGCCTAAGGTTACTTCTCCGCTCGCTTCAGACTTCCCCAAAGACGTTTTTGGTAACACGGATGCAAGCCTAGAAGATGAACTGAAGTCTCCACGCGCTACGGAATTCCACATGACACCATTGAAGCCAAGGATGGCAGACGAGGATCCATTTGGCTTGACATCACCAACAAGAGCAGATTTCAACCCGTTCGACCGACCCAGCATAGCGGCTATCAAGGACTCTGAAGTCGAGGATCGACGTCCTTCCTTCCAGGCTATCCTTCCGCCTGCACATCAGACTTTCAACGGGTTTGCATCACTCGACGGTACAGCGCAAACAAACGCCATCTTTGAGCCCCCTAGTTTCATGTCTATGTCCCCGCCAAAACTTAGCCAAGCAGCCGGACCACGCTTTGACAGTCTTAGCAATTCTCCCGAAAATCAAGCCTCGGCCCCTATCGACTCGGCTGCACCTGTTCCTGTAGCGTTCCCCAAGGCACCGGATACTCCCCGATCTCCTAGCGAAACTTTCCTTTCAACTCCCGCAAAGGCCATTCGAACTAGGTTCTCATCACCGAACATGCGCGAACAACGGAAGTTGCACAAGCTGCAGACAGAGATCCAGTCAAAGCTCCCAAAGCCACCTGCTCCACAACATGCTGCGGACGACATCGATGCAATCATGTCACCACGGGCAGAAGAGTTTACAAGGAATCCGTTTCACTACGATATCCAGTCCTCTGGTGACGACGCGAGTCCAGTGTCTTCCAATGAGACGATCAAGGACGGACGCAACGGCCATGTCGCTTGGGAAGAGCCACTACCCAGGCAATGGACACCAGAAAAGGCTGCTGTTGACCCTCGGAGTCCAGTCCAAACGGGCAGTAACCCCATCGTCCGTAACATCTGGGACGTGCTATGAGCGACGGTGCAGAACGACCAAATTTCAAACTCAAAACATGCGCAATGGATCTGTTCCATTTACTAGTTTCTGGAGGATATGCCGCGCGCATAAGATTTGGTAGTTTCGGCCGCCTTATCGGAAATTACGCGACCTCACTCCGAAGGATCGTCCTTTGCCAACATGAGCTCGCGACGCCACCAACGCTGATTGCTCGGGATGCATATCGCCTTGGCCCGCCTTGCAGTGGACACCAAACGCGAAATATCACCGGTACCGTCGGCTGACTTGAAGCCTTCGAACCGATTGAAAACAACAGTCTGTTTCCTTGTCTTCCCAGCATTTCCTATGTACTCGACACTTCTTTTCTTGCAAGTCCGTATCTTCACACGGCTTCCATTCTCGCATGTGGAGGCTAATGCGCGTTGAATTACGCAGAGTAATGTTCTAGTTTCTAGTACCTAGTACCGCCATCCCTCCACATACTCACACTCCTTTTACACCACTACTATATCTCTTCCCTCCGACAAACACCATTACTACACTCGCTGCACCTTTGTATATCTATCTCATCTCCTTACCTTTACAACCTCAGTATCGATGTTACGAGCCATGCAAAGCGCTGTCCTCTGGCAGAAAGCACCCACATTGTATCTTGGGTTGCATATCCTTTGGTTTTGTTTTCTTGTGTGTATCTGTTTCGCTTGGCGAGCTTTGCTAGCGAAAGGCGTTATGTGGAGAGAGAGATCTTTCGAGAGATCTGGATTGATCCCCAAAGATCGACTTGGGTTGAGCGGTCGAAATATCCTGGGCTTTTCTCCTTTTTCGTTTCTCTTTGTGGATCATATAAGGGTTTCAGATGGGTGGAAAAGGCTATGTAAATGAATGGAACACATATATTCAACATACTCGAAGTCATCCTTTGCTGCTCCTACACCGCGTTATGCATTCAAAGCTTATTAGGAGCGTTTGACTGCCTCTGATCCGGGTAATCTTCCTAAAAGCGCGCAGAAACACCCTTGCCGCGTAGTCTATACGACAGCCTCCTGCGCTTCCGTATGATCTGACCATGTTATCTTCTGCCAGATGCGGCTAAGCAAAGGCTCGTACTTTGTACCACACAGGCAGGCGAGACTGGCAAGGCTAGCTCAGCCCGAGACACGGCTGAGGTAATCTTGCTCGTCTTACCTACATAATACACCTAAAAGCTTACATGCGTCTTACCTGCATCGCGGTACAGCTTTGCGGCATATAGAACTGTTCCTTTCTGAGAGATGAGAGGCTGCAAGATCGCCGTTGGGCTGGTTACACGATTACACATAAGCGCGATGGGGTGTGTCACTACTCACTCATGAACGAGTGGGGTTGAAAGAGGGTATGGTGTGAGATTTGGGAACGCAGGAATGTGTTGTGAGACGGGTGGGTGGTGCTGATGATTAATTTACGTTTTGCAAAATCCAACGTCAAGGCTGCAGGAATCTGCATACTAGTCTTGCCGACAGACAAGACATGATAGGATGACAATTTGTTGACTCAAATCACGTAAGGGTTGACATGATATGTAGGACCCAATTGAAGTTATCTGTTTGATTTCTCTCATTGAGGTTACTACTTTAATCTATGTACTATGTGTCTCCTTCCCTGTGCAAATATGCCAGAATTCGTGGTATCATGTGTGGAAGCGAACGTATAAATGCCGCGATGCCAAAAAATAATAATAATAAGCGAATGTAAAAGCCACCCGAGTCATCAAAACATGAAGCTTTGCTCAAGTTGAAAGAACGAATGGAAGTATCGAAGCCTGAGAACAGCTTCGATATATATGCAATGTACAGAGATGGAGGAGTAGTTTCCGAGTGGAAACGAACAGTAGCATAGAGTCGTTCCTCAAACGCCAACGCAGCACTTGCGTCGAGTGAGTAATAACCATGACCGAAACCAAGACGAGATAGGAATATGAACCGTGAAACGCCAGGTAGAAACCAAAGTATGATCCCGATTGTTCATCCGATAGCCGGGAGTTGGGGGTATCCTGTGGCAATGAAATGCCTCTGTATTCGTGTTGTTATTTGTGCTTGTCGCTAGACTACTAGTAAACATATGTAGCAGTCCTGCTAAGATGTGGTTTGCTAGCATAGCCCCTATCAGGGTCGGCAGAAGATCTCGGTGCCCATCTGACATCTTCAGGACCGTATCTACGACTGTACTGAACATTTTCGGGTTCAATGCTCGACTGGCGTACCCTGTGTCGGGGTTGGGATTCGCCGCTAATTTCACCATAGAGCTTGGGTCGTCCTGAGCGTCCGCGGTCTTCACGACTTGGCGAAAGGGTGCGACTGGCATCAGTGCGACTGGAGTCGGTGCGGCCTGGCATAGTTGGCCGCGGGACGGTCTTGTATGCAACAGGCTCTGTTGGACGGTTGGCACCAATCGGGGGCTTACCAATCGGTGACTTTGAACGGTGTTGGCGGCTAGTAGGTTCGCGGACGACGTGGCGAGGAGTGGAAGAGGGTGCTTCTGCAGAAACGCCACCTCCAGCAACGGGGTAATAGTATGTCTTGACGGTTGATGAAGGTGGGACAGTAGGGAAGGCATCTCTCTCAGGACTCGCGTATTTCTCTGGACTGCTGTATTGTTCTGATGTCATGGTCTCGCGAAGATTAGAAGGTCCGCGAGGAGTGACGGACTCCTTCCTCCGTGAGGACGAGGAGACGTGTGGGATGCTGTTGGGCATGGTGGATGACCGACTTAACGACGGTGGCGTGTTCTCGGCATGTCGTGTTGACCGATCAGTGTACGAGCGCTGAGGCATTCCGCGTGCAAGGTCAGCCGGCGATGAGGTCGTCTGCTTGAAACTGGGAACTCGTCTTTCCTCATATCTGTCATCGGCCCACTCGACAACCTCGGGGATACCGCGATCGGTACGATCGGTGTCGCGGCGGGTCATGGACGGTCTCTCCTTGCCTGGCCGGGCAGACGACCTGCGGACAGGCTCGGGTCGGGCGCTGTCTCGTCGTTGAAGGCGGGGTTCAGCGTTGAAGTAGTCACGCGAAGAGGCCCTAGCTGGTGAGGGACGGGAAGACATCTCCTCTTCGACCTGGGCGCGTGACTTGTGCTGGTAGCGAAGCGCCTCCTGCTCCTGGACGCTCATCTTGCGTGCAGCAGGGACAGCTTGGGCGGCGCCAGCATATCGGTTGTCTTCGTAGGTCCGACGTTCTTCTGCCCTGCGCCGAGCAGCCTCCTCCTCGGTACGGGTCTTGTAGGCTGCCTCGTAGCGCGCCTTCTCGTCCGACGATGACTCACTGTCAACACTGGTGAATTTGCGGTCGCTTCGAGATTCTTTGGCACGCGTTTTCTCGCGGTCCGATCGCGATCTATCTTCCTTGGCGTGTCGGGAGCTCTTTGATGACTCCTTCTCGCGAGTGGATCTCGAAGCTGCAGTTGGTTTGGACGGGGTGGTGTGGTATCGTGCATAGTAACGCTCGTCTTCGTCGCGCGCGTTGGTTGGCGCACGGTGTTCGGTGGTGTAGCGGGTAGGACCGCTTGCGGCGAAGGACGCACCGCCTGGTGTGGGGACATCGAAGCGTGCAGTCCTGTCGCGCGGCGCGGCTCCTCTCGCAGCAGCTCGCTCGCTGCGCAGCTTCTCGAGCTTGACTAGTGCATCGTACTTGGACCTCTTTTCTTGGTCGATGAGGCACTCGTAGGCCTGCTGGATGTTGTGGAACTCCTCCTGCTTCTGCTCCTTCAGGGCAGGGTCGGTCACCTTGTCCGGGTGGCACTTGAGGACGAGTTTGCGGTAGGTAGCCTTGATGGTCGAGGCGTCGGCGGTGTTGTCGAGGCCCAGGGCCTTGTAGTGATCGGGCGTGGGCTCGTCCATGGCGGTGAATGTGGGGAGGGGATTGCTGCTAGCTGGGTGTGGGGTATCGTGTCTCTTTTATACGTGGTGTGACAGCAACGACTGCTTGCGACTCAGACCTGACACATGCGGACGCGGCCAAGCGAGTCAATGGATGTGATTGATGGATGAGCAAGCGAGGTGTGGCGGTGTTGGGCGGCCGGATCTGTTGTATAGGCGGCGGCGGCAACAAAAGCAAGAGCGATGGGAATCAGATGGGCCGGTATGGGAGCCCTATAAGGAGAGTCGGGTGCAGTATGTGCCGGTGGTGAGAGCTTTGGGCGACTGCGGGTGTTCCTGGGACGGGGGTGACGAGGATGGCTGGCTTGGAATCTGCTGACCTAAGGAATTGTGGGTCCGCTCAGGGACACAGACGCGAGACGGGCAAGACTGGCGGCGGATCGAAGACGGCGGAAGGTCGTGGCAAAGCGACAAAAATTTCGGATCAAAGAATCTGGACAAAGAAATTATCAAGAAAACAAGCTACCCGGACGACAAGTCGGTGACAATAGTGAGGCTGTGCGATCTTCTTCTTCTCTTGCTCTCTCCCGCCTCTAGCTGCCTCGTGGTTGCCCGGCAGCGTCGATTGCGCTGCTTGGTGGACTTGCGGTGTGGGTGCAGCTGCTTTGCGACGTCACCGTTTCAGCGATGCCAATATGCCAATAGGATCCGGCTGCCAATAGTCGGGATCGCACCGCGTAGTCTGGACGCAAAGAATCGAAAAATAACAGAAGACTCGGGCTTCGAAGAATAGAATTGTGCAACGGGAATTGCGTTGGGAGCAGTCAGCCTGCACGCCTTTGGGGGTGCAGTTGTGACTATATCAGGCTCGCATGCACAAGGCTTCAACAGCCGTCCTGGGAATCCCTGTGTCAACGGGGGGTTGCTGCGGACTGGCTTTGCACTTGTCTATTTTGCACCGCACGCTTCATCAGCGTCCACATGCATGCGCTACCCACGCTATCCAGCTCTCGCCTACCAAACTCGTCCACGGCTGAAGAGTCGTCACAGCTGCTCCTCGACTGTCCTAGCCCCCGCTCTGAGCCACCATCATCGTGTCCCATCGCATCGCATCGCGCAAGCCGCTGTCCGTTGCTTCACATGAGCACGCTGCAGGTCGACCTGTCGGCCGCGGCGGCTACGAAACACCCTCTCCAATCAAGCCCCAAAGCGGCCACATGGACTGTTTCGAGACTTTCTGGCGGACCGCATCTGATAGGATCAACCCGTACAGCCTGCATGACCACCCAAGCCCCAAGTGACCACACCATTTGAGAAATGCTCACCCAACCCCACCATGAGCATTTACAAGACATGACGAATCCGGCTGCACAGATAGGGTACAAGTCAAGCACAGAGCACAAATCGAGAAGCGTCTCGTCACATTCGAGATGCAACCAAGCAAACTCTCTTCTGTAGCTTCCGAGACACTTGTCTACCTCAACTCAGACGACAGCAGTCACCGGGCACTCGGCACAGCTTCTGCACATCCTCCGCACATCACTCCATCTACTATGCACCCTGCTGAGGGGCATCCCTGTGTCGTGTCTCAACTCGGGTCAGGGCACGGCGGTTGCGTCGCAAGTCAGCAATTTTTCCATCCCATGCCATGTGAGAAGACACAGATTTGCTGCCACTCGATCCGTCCCGACTGGCAGACGTTAGCCCGCGGCCTGAATGGACGATAAGATACGCTTATGCGGGGTTAGGCGGGGCACTACTGTATGTCACACCCAATCGTGACATGGTCAGCTCACAGTCCGTCAAAGCAGGTCCTCCTACGTGGTCCTCCACCATTGCATGAAACAAGTGAGATAGCACACAGTATGTATTAAACAGCAAGCAGAATGATGTAGGTGTTGGTTCTAGAGTGTCGTTCGCTGGTAGAATATGAGATCATTTGGGCCAGGCACGCTGCAGTCAACCCGTCATCTCACATTAGCCCTGAGGGTATACCTCACTTGGCTCGTCCAAAGAGCCCCATACGGGAAGCTCAACATCGACGACTATCGGCTTGTTGTACACAACCGACGTTTTGCCAGCAACTCTCGGGCCCAGATACGCTGCGTTGATCACTGTAGTCTGGCTACGCGCCACTTCCGTCCCTGATGGAGGCATACCCCTCGGTCGTTCTGCGATATACTGAGTAGCCTCGTCAGGACACCCATGTCCGGTATCGCTCTCATCGTGATGCTCTAATCCACCGCCCCCTCCTGCCTTACCTCCACTACCACCCCACAGCGCCTCACTGTCCCGCAGGGCAACGTCAGTGAGGCTCGCTGTTGGGTTAAGCTTCTCACCCTTCGCATCTCCACCGGATGGGGGCTTATGCCCTGTCTGATCCGGTGCAAACGACGCATCAGGCTGGCCTTGAAGATGGTCGCATCGCGAGTCAGGCTGCAATTGACGTGTCAAGCTTGTGTGGTCGCAGCCCGAACCACGCCCTGCTCTCGCCCGCATCGTCGTCAAATCGACTAGAGAAAGTTTCTTGCTCGAGGCTCCTGGGTCGTTCCAGAACTGCACGCTTGAAACTAGGGTACCGCTATCCATAGTTGTGGGTTGTCCATGTAGCTGTAGAGAGGAAGATCTTCTTCTCCATTGTACCGTCTCCACCCCTCGTCCATTGTGTATGTGTCCACAGATGTTCAGCATCGGCCTGACTATCTCTAATCTTCTTAACAAGGCTGGGCATCCTGACCTTCCATCTTTCTGTTGCCTACTTGCTCCTACTCCGTCGCATTGCCCCATTGGCGGTGTATGAGTAACTACTATATCCACGCCATTTGGAATTCTGTTCCACACTTTCTCTGCCTCATTGGGTTCGTATTGAAAAGCCCAATCCGCCAGTTGCTGCTTGGGCGTACACGGACTGCCAAAGACAGTAAACCACGTTCCTCGTCTTGGAAGTCGTACCGTCGTAGACTCATTCTCAAGGTAAGTAATCGATTTAGATTCCGTCAACAACTTCCTACACGCCTCTGTATCTTGAAAGCCAGGCCATTTCCACGATGCTTTGTTTTCTTCAAAGAACGGTTTGTCAAGTGTGATGTCGTGGTTTCCTTTTGCCTCGAGTATCAGCAGTCTCCTCTTGCAAAGTAAAGAGCATATTTCTTCATACCAGCGATCACAATCTTCGCCTCAAAATCTTGCTTCTCAAGCCATTCAACCTTTCTTTTCAATTCGGTATAGCTTCCTTGGTTCGTCAGGTCACCTGCGTGAATCAATACGTCGCCGGGCGGCAACTTGGGCGTCTGATTGTGCGTATCTGATATACAGACAACACGCGTTTTGCGCCGTGTGGTAGACATTCAGTAGTATCATCGGGTTTCGCGCTTAGCAGTCCGTTTTCGATCAATATTACGATCAAGGCTAACAAACATACACACATACACACAAAGTCTGGTTAGGGGGTCACGTTAGGCTGGGTCTGGATCACGGTTACGTCACCTCCGTTCCACGACTCCCGAAACCAGCATCATGATTGCTTTTTCTCTTGTTCGCATCAGCTTCGCAAGCGGATCAACATGGCTAACCCTTAGTCAAACGGCAAGTCCCCTGTTTTGTCCCTGAGTGATAGACAAGACCGACAGGTACATCCGCAGCACGACATCTTCGCCTTCCCGGGGTCGTTGTTCGCCGCACCTCGGCTGCAGTTTTGCCACCGCCACTACTTTGCGCAACTACGCTTGCGATGTTCGATGGCGATGGCGAGTTCAGCCGCATGATCTGCGGTGGTTGGCGAGGTGGTTGGGGATGACGGGACAGATGGGCAAAAAACAGGATCTTGATGTGGTTGGGATGGCGATGGCGATGGCGATGGCGATTCTAGCCTTGCTATTTCCTAATTCGGTAAGTTCAGTAGGCTGTTGATCGCTGGGAAAGCGTGAAAGCTATTTCTCGCGAACGCTGCTGCTCAGCCTAGTACCGACAGGGACTTTGTTCCATTACAGGAAGGTATGCTTCAATTTCAGCAACTTCACCTATGCATATTACAACATAGCAGAATTGGAAATAGGAATCTATCTCAAACTTTTTTGTATTGGCTGTCTTGCCTCAAACTCCTTTTTCTGCATCTTTTTTGTTTCATCTGGTTTCGTACCGCGAAGCCATAAACATCTGTACAACCCGTGAGAACAACCCATATGAACGTCCAGCTTAGTGGTATCTTAACTTCACGACGCAACCATAGATACCCCCCTCCGGCACCTCTGCAGAATGTTTTGACTTTCCGGTGTCCGTCCCCATATCGAAATAGTGACCCGTTTTGATGCGCCACTGCCATTCATTACAACCCAAATCCGACGCGATAACCATCAAGTGGTTGCCAAGGCCAGGTAACGCTTCAAAAGAAAGCAATTAAGGGAAAAACTACTCTCATAAAAGACAAAGAAACAATCGTAAACGCGTTCTGTTTCGTCGGCGAGTTGCGTGATAAGTTGTTCAGTGCGCGAGTCTTGGTACAAACCTAATCGTTCCGAGCGCGGCGGTGAAATTGAAACCTAGCTATTAAGGTATCGTCAAGATGAACACCTGTTATCATGTGATCAAGATCAGATATTGCTCCTAGAAACGTTGTTAGGCTCTCAATCAAGCCTGGTCACACTAGGTCCTTCCTCCGCGTCGACAGGCTCCGTTGGGTTGACGACTCTCTGCAGACGAACAGGCGTATGTTCGTCTTGGACGTCATCAGTTGCTTCAATAAGCTGAATACCGCTGTCGAGGACAGGAAAAAGCTTTTCCTCGTCCATAGCTGTATCGACGCCTGCGTCTTCCCAGAGAACTTCATGTCCAATGATTACGGTACCACCACTTGAGGATCCTGCAGTACTGTTGTCGCTGCTGTTACCCATGGTCCAGTTTTCGTCGCTATCGTCCAAATCAATGGGGTCATGGTAGTTGGTACCGCTGGAGCAGCCACGCCTGATATGGTGTGACCTTGAGAGCTTATTAGTGTAGTGAGTTCGACGCAGAACCGGAAGCCGTGGCTTCGGCGGGATCTCGAACGAGACGACTGGCCCATCATCCAGAATAGCATCTGTATCTTGGATAGCCTGGTAGTCGTGACGGTCTGCGGACGCCGCGGCTCTGGTGATATGGTGCCAACGAAGGATACTGTCCTGCATCTCGCGGCGGACAACACCCGAATGGAATTGCGGTGAGAATACCTGCGTCACCCATGCGTGGTTTACAGCCAGACTCAATCGTTCCACACCCAATGATTGCTGACTTTTGATATATCTGATCAAGATTTGCGTCATCTTGTACACAAAGGGTCCGCAGGCACCTCCATCCTGTTTGAACAAGTTGTCAAAGCTCTGATCGGGGCTCTCGAGCTGTATGAGGTAGGTCCATAGAGAAATGTCTTCGCCGAGGATGTTGAGCATACCGAGGGAGATGTTGCGACCCAAGGTCTGGTATTCGTGCCGATCAACCCACAACGAGTCGTAGTAGTACGCATTCTTCGAGATCCTGTCCATGGCCACCATAGACCAATGTGATCCGCTGGTTCCATCGTTCTCGATACCACCCATGCCATCGTTGCAAATAACGATGATCCAGTTCTTGTTGTTGTAACGTGTCCTATACTGGTCGTATTCTCCTGAAGGGCCATCTATACCGTTTGAGGCGAAACAGCAGATCTGGGCCACAGTGGAATTGGCAATGTCGATACCGTAAGTGTCGCAATCTTCATCACGGCGGAGTACTTCAAGAGCCATATCCAGACTCTCGCCACGCATCCAGACTTCCATACCAGACAAGGCGTAACAGGTAGCGCCAATATAGTGAAAGGCGTCGTTTTGTAAGGTGACGTCCCCGAGCTCAAGGAAATTTTCAGTGTTGTGAGGAATCTCAGTATAGAACACTGGAACAAAAGCAGCATATCGACGGGGATCAGGAAGTGAATATTGCGTTAACGTAACGTAGGGAATTTCTGTCTCTGAGGTCTGTGGGCAAAGACGATCTTGCTGTACAATGTTAGTCGGCCACGCAGAAATATGAAGCAGTGGCTGCAAATCGTCTACCTTCATATGAAAATGTAGCCAGCAAGAAAAATTTCGTGTCTCCCAGTTCTCGGTAGTGTTCACATCGATGCTGTGACGCCGCTTCAATAGAGGAGGCTTTGTCTGCCTCGTAGGTAGACTTCCACGTTCGAATCCACGGGAGGCAAACACGAGCATCCTCTTTGTCTGACACATCATCGAACAACGTGTCTTGTGGAAAATCTTAGTCCGTCTAAAATGCTCCTGTCTTGCTTGGTTGCTGCGAGACTCGAAGATCTGCAGAGCAGAGGGCGTCCGACTAGAGGACGGAGCTGCAGTCGACAGGGTGAGCCGTCCAGCGGATCCATCTGGTGATGATCTTGGTGTTGCTATCTGCTCCAACAGCGGAGGCGTCGTACTTACCTCGTTGCCGAGATCATCAAGGAAGGATGGAGTTATGGGCATGGCAGAACCAGCGTGTTTCTCCTCTTGTGATCGCGAACGCTTGTGTGTATCACCCAGAAGTTGCAGATCCGTCGTGGGGTCACTCTGAACCGGTGGAGATGCCAGTCGTTTTGACTCGATATGTGGCTCCGCGCCCTGAGAGAAATCAATATCGACCGCAGATGAATTCAAACATGAATCAGAGTCAGGCTGGCTCGTGGATATGGGCACGGCAGTAGGTACAAGTGATTGCGATCCGGCAGTTAATTGTGACGGGGAAGAAGAGCTTGGATGTGGGACAGACTGCTCTGATGAAGTAAGCGCGACCTGCGCGGTGACCTGGGCAGGCATGCGCTCGTCAGAAACCTCATTTTGCTCCACCATGATGTCGTGGCTTCGTTTCCTGGATCCGACGTTGCTGGTTGAAATTGTAGAGTATATAAGGTCGGAAGTTGTGGCGACCTGCGCGATGTGATAGCCTGCAAGTGGCCGCGAAGTAACAATCACTGCTTGCTCAAGCACTGGAGCAATTAGGGATGCGCTTGATCGCGAGTTTGCTGTAGTTGAAACTGAGTTTGGGTGCGGATTTGCGTTGTTTGGGCGCGAAATGTGAGTGGTGGTGTGGGAGAGAGGTGCTGTTGTCGTGGTATATCTTGGTCGTGAAGAACTAGGTACGTGAGAGGAACTCGAAGTAGGATGCGAGTGCAACTGCGTCATAGCCAGAACCCAAAAGCGTCTAAAAGAGTGAATGTGGGCTGGTGCGCTTTCAGAAAGTAGTTTGCTTCAACGCAGGAAATGTCGTTGTTTCACACTGCTGTTGCATGGACGGTGAGCACTTAGCGAGGATAGTGAGTGACAGTGTTGAAAGGGAGATTACGCTCTTTATCAACGTACGCACCGCTTTTCATGAATTTCAGCGTGGAAATTCAGTATGTCTGAGCCACGGTTTCGCAAGACTAGGCTATGTCGGTAATATAAGGCAACAGCGCACATATCTCTATAAGGCAGGTACGAGGCCCTTGTGAATGGTTAGCATCACATGACGACCCACAAGGACCCTTGGAAGCTACTCATCAAAGGAGCAATCACCAATCGGCAATGCGGTAGTGATCCCATCTGTACGGTGTCCGTAGTAGGATGCGACTCAACGTGCGGATCAGGGCCAGTAGCAGAAGTCTTCGAAAAGCTGGTGTGCGAACAGAAAGTCCATGTTCCCAAGATCTATGACTGCTTTGCCGCGATATTGTGAGGTTGCTTGGTCCTGAGAGCAACTGAGTGGTAAGAACCTGGTTTTAAGAGTAACGTCAAAGCATGCGTGAGAGCTTGCTCGTCACATGTTCTTCACAAAGCTTGCTCTGGCAATGACGTGTGATCTTCAAGAGTCATTAGCTTTTGTTCGGCGAATTATTTGTAGTTCATCCACGTTCGATCTACACAGAAGAAAGGCTGTTTTGGTAGATGCTATGTACACAGAGTCTCAATACCTATGTTTTGAAGAGAGAGGAAAGCGAGGAAAGCAAGGAAAACGATCTGGTGTTGGTATATGAACTAAAGAAAGGAAAAAAAGGAAGAAATTCGAGATCATGAGATGAACGGTGATCGATCCTGCGCTCACACGCTGTCCTTTTACGTGCTGAAACGCTGATAACAAATGCTTCCGCAGTTGGCCCTTGATGGCAAAAAATGCAAGTCATGAGAACAGTTTTCTCTCACAATGTTTTTGAAACTTCACAATGGTGAATCGCCTAGACGTAGCATGCCTCGCGAGGCTGACTGCACATGTTCGTTCCCAGTATGCTCCTATGAGCGTCTGATTCTAGGTCTTGTTTGTTGTTCGGCTTTGTGTGATGCGCCGCTGCTGGTATGCCCATGGCGAATCTGGCCTCAGATACGTCAGTCGCGGCGTGACTACACGCCGGTCAACGAGGAGGCTGGATAAGCTAATAGGGTAACGTAAAACGTCAACACAAGCTCAAGGAAGTCGAGAGCTACATCTTGCTCACTCTCCGATACTTGTTCCCCTCAGTCGCCTGCCTAAGCTCACGCTACGCCCAATATCCGACACACCGCCCACTGAGTGTCTGTTGTTCGGATTCCGAGCAACATTCAATTGCGCTCGTGGTCGTAAACCCCCTGTCAAGGTCTTCTCGTAGTTGGCTGGCGAGCCTTCACGACCTAAGTTGTGACCGTAGCGGCTCTGACCGTCCCGGAATAGTAGACTATGCTCATTCGAGGGCGTACTACTTGAGACACTGGGCCGACGCAAACTAGCGGTAGTTTGGAGCGCAGGTGATGGTTGTAGGTCAGGCATTGGCTCGCGAGATGTGTACTGTCTGCTGAATCGATTTTTGTTGTCTGCTTGACTCTGACCACCATGACGGGCTCTAAAATCGATGGAGGTCATTGCACGGGATGGCGCACGAAATATTGGGTCCTCATCTTCCTCATCCACGCTGTTGCGTGTCTGGTGGAAGCTTGTGCCTGCCCGCTGCATGCGCGACGGAGTGTGTCTGTCGTCGTAAGGTTCTTGGCTGTTACCTCTTTGGCTGCCATTGGGTTCAGGAATAAGCATACTGGTCCTTCGAGCCTCGATGCGTGACATGGCTCTGCTAGGGCTGACGCCAGTCAATGTGTTGCTTTCGGGTTCGATGCTTTGTCGGATTGTCGGCGAATCGCCATTGAATTGTACGCTTGGCCTGCGTGATATTGTGGCTGTATTTGATCGGAAGGCTGGACTGGCAAGACCAGTTTTGGTGTCACATAGAGCTATACAGAGCTCTGTAAGACTACGGCAGAGGTTGTCGGCTTTGCGACGGACCTGGCGATCCGACACTACAGAGCCGTTGATGATGGAGCTAGCAGAATGGAGTGTGCCCTGCGGTCCCGCACTGCCGCTCATCTCTGCCAACGCGAGTGCTTCTGTCGCGGTCGATTCTAGGGTGCGGTACACAGCTGGAGAGACATGCTGCCTAGCTTTGCTGAGAGCGTCCCGCAGCAGAGGGTGTGTCTTGCTGTTGTTAGGTGTATTACTGCCCACTGTCGACTCAGAGGGTGACGGGTTCGATTTGCGCTGCTGGTTTGGTGAAGAGGACACTGTCGTAGCTGAAGTATTGGCTGTTCGTGGACGATCGGCCGAAGCCGAAGCCGAAGCTTGATTCACGATGGCGCCTGATGTCGATGGTATCTTGCCGCCCATCTCGATCTTCCGTATCCTGGACTTCAACTCGTCCAGCTCGTCCCACACAGACGCAGCAGGCCCTGTAGAGCCATGCGACTCGGTACCATCGGCGCGTGAACCAGCCTCAAACGACGTCTCCACTTGGGGCGTCCGTGGCTCGTGTGACAGGTTTGACGGCCTGTAAGGGTATGCTGGGGTGCGACTTGGCGGCGTGTGTTGCACCTCAGGCTGAGATGGTCGTCTGGACGAGTTTGAGAACTGGGCTAGGAAGTCGCGTGGGGAGAGCTCTGCGTCTCTTCGTGATGAGGTGAAGGAGGCTTTGTGGTTGAGATCCCGGGTTCGTATTGCGTCAGGCGCAGGCGAGTTTGGGGATCGCTCGTATCTGGAGGGAGTAGGCAAAAGCGATGACCGACGTATGCCGCTCGACCTGGCTTCCAGGGCAACAGCGGAGGGTATGCGGCTTGTTGTTGTTGGTGTCACTGAGGTCGACTGCACGGGCGAGGGCGACTGCAGCGCAGAGGGGAGCGACTGCCGGTTGTTGACTCGGGCCACTCGTGACTGTTGTAGTTAGCACCAGGGTCTTGCATAGGATACAGCTTGTGAAGAGACAAAAGGCATGGAGGAGACGGCATATTGCGCATGGAGGCAGTGAACGCGTGTAGGTACGGATGGCGTACAAGCAGCAGGTGCATCCGCCGGATACAGCGTTCTCTTGCTGAACTCTATGCGCTCGTACATGTTGTCTGCGCGGACTGGGGCGCTCACCTTCAATCGATCGACGCGCGCTGCTGCGGACTCTGCTGGGCGCTGGGGCTTGGGCGCGCTGTCTGCGGCAATGTTCAGAAACAGGTCCTCCTTATCTCCATCTGCTCCTGGAGTTGCAGGCGCAGGCGCACCTCTCCCGCTATGCGCCGCGTGGTAGTCTTCCATTCGGCTGCGGGGGCCAGAGTCGTATTCGGACGACTCGTCGGTTGAGCTGGCCATGCGTCGCGGTGGGGGTGGCCT